>JAEIGA010007476.1_pt1 | contig 16592 bp, 17 predicted proteins | sample 9270691 | NCBI WGS metagenome assembly JAEIGA01 (sample SAMN17057246, study PRJNA624740) | gut metagenome | biome: biome; isolation source: fecal sample | host: Bos grunniens | place: China: Xizang | collected 2019
ATTCATGCGATCACGGCTTGTCCTCATGGTGTGTATCGTGTGATTCCTGAGATGCCAGACGTGGTAGAGACTAGCAATAACCTCGCTATGCTTACCACCACAGATGATTGTGTGACAGTAATGTGCTTAACTCGTTCGTCCGTAGAGTCCCGCAAAGAGGAACTCCAAGAGATTATCCAATCTGTATTTGCTATGGCAGGTGCCGAGGTCGAGTTCTCTGGTTCGTATCCTGGTTGGAAACCAAACCTCAAGAGCCATATCCTTGACGTGATGAAAACGACCTATCAAACCAATTATGGTGTAGAGCCACGTGTGATTATCATCCACGCAGGTCTAGAGTGTGGTATCATAGGACGCAACTATCCAGGTATGGATATGATTTCCTTTGGTCCTACTATCAAATATCCTCACTCGCCAGACGAGCGTGTAAATATTGCTACTGTGGCGAAGTTCTACGATTTCCTATTGGCTACTCTCAAGGCGTTGTAAAGATTATTCTTCCTCCCTACAGGTCCGGCATTGATTTTGTAGGGAGGTCTATACTATCTTATGTGTAAAGGGCGATTGTTTATACTATTATGGCTTTTTGCTCTCCCTGTATTGGGACAAAAGGTGGAGGCGTTTTTCGACGAAGAAATCTCGCCCGATACGCTAGTCGCACCTGTGCTCCCATTGGCAGAGATGACGGATAGCTTGAAAGAAATTTCTCTAGTGGTAGATACGCTGGATGAGTCGGAACACTATCGTACGTATGATTGGTATGATGTGCGTGATACGCGAGATTCGCTCCTTCGAGAATTGCGTGCAACGCGTTCTCATCTGCGTAAGGATGTACGCAAGGTGCGTGATTTTGTGCGTGAAGACCTCTATGCTATGGTAGATAGTATACCTCATGAGGTACGGATCGGGTGGGGAGATATGCTATTCGAGATGCTGGTATGGCATGAAAGTGCATATCCAACTGCTTTGCCTGAGCAGTATATGGAAGTGTATAATGAGCAATTTCGATATACACAGCATTGGTTTGCCGAGTATATGTACAACGCGAGTTATTGGTATAGTCTAGGTTGTTTGGTGGACTATTCAGGTGTGCTATGGGACAAGGTGATGCGGAATGGACGTGGCGAAGAATTAAGCAGAGATAAGAATCATTGGTTTAGCAACATAAGTATAGTGCCTACCATTCGCTTCTCGTATTATCGTTCGCCTTATGTGTCGTTATATTCATCGTTAGGTGTCGGACTGAATATCAATACCGGTAGCGAATTGGATTTTAAAGGTCGTCGCACGGCGATGGTACCCGTGGTGAATATATCCCTTTTGGGAGTGCGTGTGGGCCATGGTAGATGGTTTGGCGCAGTAGAGTTGGGAGGAATGATTTCGCTATTAAGTACCAACGAGGTGTATATGTTGGGTAGTCGATTGTTTACGGCTTCGTTCGGATATTGCTTCTAATGGGTTTGGCTATGAGAAAAACGATATATATATTTGCTATTATGCTTATGTTTGTCGGATGTAATTTCGGCGAGTGGCATTTTGTAGATTTTACGAATGTAGAGAATGTTCATCCGGGGATGTTCCGTGTGGTGTCACAGAGGCAAACGGATTTGAAACAATTGGTAGAAGATCCTTCACAATTAGCCGTATGGGGAATGTTACCTGCAGATACAGCGCAGCATGTTGCATCGGAGATTTCTCCAGCTCAACGGGCATCATCCATTTCAATCAATTATTTTGCACAGCAATTGCTGGATGTAAGCAAGATGTATTCTGCTATCGAATTAAGTGGTGTGTATGAATCGATTGATTTGGATGGTAATCCGATTCTGCTTTCGGGTAAGGTGATTTTGCCGGCTAAAGAACCAATTAAGCGCTATATATTGGTATCACACTATACGATTACCAGCAATGTAGAAGCACCAAGCAATATATTCTCTTTGGAGGGATTGCTAGTGAAATTGGGGTATGCATTGATTATTCCTGATTATTTGGGCTATGGAATTACTGCGGATCATATTCACCCATATTTGGTAATGGATATAACAGCGCGTAATGTGTTGGATATGTACGATGCAGTAGTACCATTTATGAAAGCTGCAGGATGTGTGCCTGAGCATGATGATATCTATTTGATGGGGTATTCTCAAGGTGGAGCAACAACGATGGCTGTGCAACACCTCATTGAGCATCATGGTCGGACTGATATCAAGATCCGCAGAGTGTTTGCAGGTGGTGGTCCCTATGATGTAAAGGCAACGTATGATCGGTTTGTAGAAACCAATCACGCTAGTTATCCTTGTGCCGTACCTGTCATGATGCAAGGTATGGTGGTGGGTAACAAACTGGATTTGGATATGAGTCAGATGATGGCACCATATATCTATGAAAATCTAGATGAATGGGTGAATAGCAAGCGCTATACTACTGGCCAATTGAACGCTCTCTTAGGAACTCAGATAACAAGCGAATTGCTGACGCCACTAGGAATGGATAGAACTAGCGAAGAGGTGTCGGAGTTATATAAGGCCATGGTAAATAACTCTATTTTAACGTATTCGTGGACTCCCAAAGCACCTGTATTTATGCTACACTCGATAGATGATGATGTGGTGCCTTATGAGAATGCTGCGCGTGCGAAAAGCAAATGGAAAGATGCTAATATACAATATAGTTTTGACTATTATGGCAATCACCAAGTAACATGTATACGCTTTATATATACGGTACAAACATTATTAGAAAATGATGAAAAGGAAGAAAATGGCAACTTTAGTTTCTAAGATATTAGCATTCGGAAGAAAATACATTAGTGGTCGTGGCTTCTGCTGGTTGTGTGTAGGTTTACTGGTGATGGTAGCATGTGACCCAGATGTGAAATCGCATACGAAGGATGTGGTAATCAATATCGATGTGATGAATGTATCTGCGGGTTATGCACAAGTGCATTTTTCTACCAATAAAAAGGCCTTTTATATGATTAGTATTCAGCCCGTGAAGGAGAATATTGATCCGCAGAAGATTGCAAAGACATTTATGCTCTTGTCGTTGGATAGTGCGTATGCAGATTACTTGTATTGGAGGAATAAGCAGTTGCAAGTGATGACGCCATTTGTGGCTGATTTTGCATCGCACTCCTTGCAATATGGAGATGTGCAGCATTGCTTCACATTGCTCAAACCGAATACAGCCTACTGGGTATATGCATTTGTAGTAGATGCCAACGCGAATAAACCATCTGGTCAGTTGTTCTTAGAAACTATTCACACGGATAGTGTTGGCAATATTCCAGTATATTTTGAATATCGAATCGATGAGTTATGGGATTATGTTTACCCCAAAGATTCACTAGGTGAGATTAACTCCACTATTCCATGGGTGGGAGAGACCATTGATAGTATTACACTACGCGAGCAGGGATGGCGAGTGCCAGGAGAATATTTCTTTGAACGATTTCAGAATGTGTATTTTGGCGATTATGAGCGTATTTTATACGGAATATATGTTCATAAGAACGACGGAATAGGTGATGGTACTTCTACCACTAGATACGAAGAAGGCAAGACATACTATACTGGTATGGCTGCGCTAGATGCTCCGTTGGTATTCCCCTTGCCGCAGAATATTTATGACATCTATCGTTTTACCTGGCATGGTGATACTACCAGTATTTACATGACTCCCGACCAAAGTACCGATGGTGATTGGTAAGGAGTATTCGTGTGAATGTAGTATGCTAGATACGCTCTAAATAGGTCAATGGCATCCAGCCGATATTGTTACCCACTTGGATGCAGCACCAACCGCCTAACGTTTCTGTTATTTCTACTTTTGTTCCCTCGTGTACTGTAAAAAGATCTGTACCTGATCGGTCTGGAGAAGACTTGGCATTTACAATGCCTTGCGTGATAATGGCTTCAGCTCGGTCGTTGTCGCGTTTGTGCAGACTGCCTGCATTTATGCAAGCAGCAAGTGAAATTACAAGTGCTACCAAACTACCATAGAAAGCAGTTTTTCTTATCCATATCGTTTGACTGAAGGCAAACAAGAAAAAGCCAATCAACATCAAGATAAATAATATGATGGATACGACTATCCATGTTTGTGTGTTCAGTGAGTTGCGTATAGCTTTCAACCAATTGGAGAGGAAGAAGGAATGCGTATCTTCGATATTATCTACAATACGTGACTGAGCAAATAGGAGGTTATGTTTTGCATCTTCATATGATGGTTCAATGCGCAATGCTCGCTCGTAAGCCAAGATAGCTTGCGCCAATTCGCCTTGCTTGAAATAGCAGTTGCCTAAGTTGTAGTATGCTTCGGCAGATGGTTGCTCGGTAATAATTTGCTGGTATTGCAATGCAGCTTCGGCGTACTTTCCTTCAGCGTAGTCGGCGTTGGCTTGCGTGAAAAGGGTAGTCAAAAATATAAATAATAGTTTCATAATTTGGCGTTCTCTAGTTGGTTGATAATCTTTGTTGTGTCGTTATACATATCTTGCATCGCATGGTCAGATGTAGGTGCATAGCGTGCAAACTCAGCCGTGGTCAAAACGTGAAGTAGTTCGGTGATGAGATCTTGTGACACGGTTTTGCTGCTGAGTATTTGTGCGATATTCTCTTTGTTGAGTTGGGCGGTAGGAATAGATAGGCGGTCGCTAAGGTAGGTCCATGCTGCGCGCTCAATCTCCTCGTAGAAAGCTTCTTTTTGGTTGGCTTTTAGCAATTGTTCTGCCATTTTTAGACGGCGTTGTGCCACTTTGTTGGCCTTCTTATATCTAACGCGTGTGATGTCGGCATTCTCTTTGATTCGTTTTCGGAAGATAAAGAAGAATATGGCGGCAAGCAATGATGGAATAGCATAGCATGCCCAAAACATCAAACTGCCGAATACAATATAGGAGTCACGACTTGGCATTTTAGGTTTATCCGCTGTATAGATATAGCGAATGTCGCTACCATACTGCTGGATATTCTCTTTCTGCACAAAGTTGTTTACAACTACATTGCTCGTTTCTTCGGAGGTGGAACGAGCGATGTTTAAGGTGTATTCAGGTGTTGTGAGTGTCTTGTATGTGTCGGATTGTGTGTCGTAGAAAGCGAAATTTACAGGTGGGATAGTGTATGTCCCGCCCGCGCGTGGAATAGCCAAATACTCAATAGTTTTCGTTCCGCCGACGCCCGATGTTGTGTTCTTGAAATTGTTGGTCACTTTAGGATCATAGACCTCAAAGCCCTCTGGCCAATCTATAGCAGGGGTTTTAAGCAACTTCATATTACCCGTACCTTGAATAGTGAGGGTCAGCGTTACTGCTTCGTTGGCCTGCAATTCAGTATTGGATATCTTGCTGCTGATATTAAACTGTCCTACGCCGCCGCTAAACCCTGCAGGTTTTCCCGTTGGCAAACTCTCTACATGGATGGTTACGCCAGGGGCAGTTAGGGACTTGGTGGCAGTTGTATAGCTATTGAAGAAATCATCGAAGATACTGCGCACTTGAGCGCGGTTTTGTACGCGCAACACAGCCTCAAACTGTGCGGGATCGATGGCAATATCACCATTACGTTGAGGGAAGAGTAGGGTACGATAGAGAATAGCTGTCTGATAGTTGCGACCATCATAATGCTCCAACTCGGTTTGTATTTCTCCCGTTTCAAACTCTTGTTTCAAAAATCCCTTAAATTCAGGGATACGGGTGTTGTTGGTAAATTGTGCCACATCCACGCCAGCGAAATAGAGTTTGTAACTGAGCAGTATGGCTTCTTGCTCATGTACTTTGGTTTTGCTGACAAGAGTACGCAAGAAGATGTTTTCTGAACTTACAGTAGTTGACTGCAAAGTCTCTCCTCTTGAAGAATTGGCGCTAGAATTACTTGCTGGTTCGGGTTCGTCTTGAGGAAGAACCGTAATGCGCACACCATTTGAAGTGTAGGTATCACCATCTACTTTGATGCTTGCGGGTGGAATGGTAAATGTTCCTTCCTTGTTTGCCATCAGCGTATATGTGAAGGTGAGGTTGAAGGACGATGTGCGTTTGCCATTCACAAACGATGTGGATGATGATTGCGATGTATATGGTCCTGCCACATAATCAAAGTCCACAAACTCGGGGGCGCGTAGATCCTTAGCACGTTGGTTGACTGAATAGGATAGTTGGAATGGGCGACCCATAATTACTTGCGCTGGAGCAGAGGCCTTAAACTCCACTTCTTGCGCAAAGGTAGCGCATACATTACCCCAAATAAATAATATCAATAGTATCTTTTTCATAATCTTACCATTCTTTTTCTACGCGACGCTTCTTTCCTTGTTGTCGCTGAAGTTTTTCTTGCGTTTCTTGTTCGTCTTGTTCTAGGGCTTGCAGAATTTGCTCTGCAGTCTCTTTATCCATTTGCTGCTCTTGTTGCTGTTGTTGTTCTTGCTGTTGCTGTTCTTGCGGTTGTTGCTCTTGTTCTTGTTGTTGCTGTTGTTCTTGTTGCTGCTGTTCTTGCTGTTGTTGACTTTGCTCTTGTTGTTGCTGTTGTTGGAGTTGTTGCATGGCTTTTACCAAGTTGTAGCGCGTATCATTGTCTTTGGGATTACGGCGCAAGGATTGCTGATAGGCAGCGACAGCTTTGTCGTATTGCTGCTGTGCATAGAGAGCATTACCCATATTATGATAGGTGGCTGCCAAGCGGCTATCTACTTGCTCTTTGCGCATTTTGTCATTGGCTTTGAGCAATTTTTCTGCCTCAGCATATTGCTCTAATGCCTCAGGGTATTTCTCTTGACGGAAAAGTGCGTCACCAAGGTTATAGTGCGCTTCGAAGGATTGATTATTTTTGTCCAAAGCGCGGCGGTAATTTACTTCTGCTTCTGTATAATTAGAGTCGTTGTATTGCTTGTTGCCTCGACGCACATCTGGACTCTCTTGCTGCGCCATCAGTAGTGAGCAGGTACTCAAAAATAAGATAGTTAATATATTACGCATGATATATGTATTTCGGTTTAATGTCATTATTTATCTTCTTTCTCTTTGAATAAGTCCATTCTTGTCAAGCGATGGTTTTTGCGCGATAGTATAAAGAACTCAATTACCAGCAAGAGTAATGCAATAAGCAGGAAGGATTGATATTGCTCGTTATAGTCGGCATATACGGTACTTTCTAATTCGGTCGTGGCAATACGATCCAGTTCTTGTTGTAGGGCACGCATGGCAGTGTTGGTATTGTCGCAACGCACATAAGCGCCATTACCAGCAGCTGCAATTTGCTGACACATATCTTCGTTTAGACGACTAACTACTACTTGTCCTGCTCGATCTTTGAAATAATCGTTTGTTCCTGGTTTAGGGATAGGCGCACCTTCTGGTTTACCAATGCCTATTACAAACACTTGTATGCCCAATTCTTTTGCTTTTTTAGCTGCGGCGATAGCATCGTCTTCGTGGTTTTCGCCATCAGTAATCAATATGATTGCACGTCCTGCTTCGCTCTCTTGTGTTCCGAACGAGGTGATGGCTGTTTGCAGAGCTGCGCCGATGGCAGTACCTTGTGTGGGAATGAGGTTAGGAGTGATAGTTTGGAGGAACATCTTAGCGGATACGTAGTCGCATGTGATAGGCAATTGTGTGAAAGCATCACCAGCAAAGATTACCAATCCTACTTTGTCGTCCACCATATTGTCAATCATCTTGCTCAGCATTTGTTTGGCACGATCCAAACGGTTTGGAGCCACATCTTCGGCAAGCATAGAGTTGGATATATCCAATGCCACCATCACTTCGATTCCTTGTCGCTTGACGGTCTTTTCCTTTTGACCATATTGTGGACGAGCTGTGGCTATGATTAGTAGCACTAGAGCTGCAATTAAGAGCGAGAATTTCCATATCGAGCGACTTTTTGAGGCGTCGGGCATGAGTTGTGCGATCAGTTCTGGATCACCAAATTCCGCTAATTGGCGTTGTTTGCGTTTGGTGTAGAAGATATATGCAATCACAAATACGGGTATTGTGATTAACCACCAAAGCATTTCTATGTTTGCAAATCGGAACATATTCTATAGGGTTGAAAGTTCTAGTAGTTGTTATGCGTTTGAAGGGATGTTACTCTGAAACAGTTCGTAGGATGAAGAAGCGAAGTAGAACCTCGAGTAAAAGGCAGAGCAGTGCAGCCGTAAGGAAAGGCATGAAGTGCTCGGTACGTTTGGAATACTCACGAACGCGTATCTTAGTTTTCTCCAATTGGTCAATCTGTTGGTAGATATAGCGCAGACTATTATTGTCGGTTGCACGGAAGTATTCTCCACCTGTCAGTTGTGCTATATTGCGAAGCGTTGTCTCATCAAATTCGGAATCCATGGTGCCATATTGAACGCCATATGGAGTGTGCATTGGCACGCGTACCTCTTTGCTATAACTGCCCACGCCAATAGCATATACGCGTATGCCAAAGGTCTTGGCTATTTCTGCTGCAGTTTGCGGATCGATATCGCCACGGTTGTTGCTACCATCGGTCAACAGGATTACTACCTTAGACTTGGTGGGAGAATCTTTCATGCGGTTTACCGCATTCGCCAAACCTAAACCGATGGCTGTACCATCTTCAATCACACCAAACTTTACGGATTGAAACAAATTGACGAGAACGGCATGGTCGGTAGTCAATGGGCATTGTGTAAAGCTCTCGCCTGCGAAAACTACCAAACCGATTTGGTCGTTTGGGCGCGACAATACAAATTCTGTGGCTACTGCTTTGGCTGCCTCCAAACGGTTGGGTTTGAGGTCTTCGCCTAGCATAGTACCCGAGATATCTAACGCCATCATGATGTCGATACCTTCGGTAGATTCAGATTGCCAACGGTTGCTCAGTTGTGGGCGTGCTAGCGCTAACGCCAACAGGGTGATGACCATTACTCGTAATGCAAAAGGAAGGTGTATGAGCCATACACGAATGCTTTTTGGTTGACGCAGCAGACTATCGGTAGAGGATAGTTGTACCGATGCGCGTGCATGGCGCAGTTTCCATATATACCAGCCTACTACGGGTATTAGCAGTAGTAGCAGAAATAAATATCCAGGATTTGCAAAAGACATAATTTAATTTGGAATTTTGAATTATTAATTATGAATTTTGTGGTTCTTCTTCCACAGGTGTGGTTTCTTTGACGAATGTAAATGCGCTACGCAGACTGAGTTCGTTTTCGTCGGGAGTGGCTGTCCACTTGGCAAACTTTACCAAATCGGCAAGCGAGAGCATCTTGCGTAGTTGCTCATATAGTTCTTTCTTGTCGCTCAGTATCGGACGCATAGCACGCAGGGTTTCATCTGATGTCTGCTCTGTACTGCTGACTTCAAATCGGCGAGCAATATATTCGCGCACGACATCGGTCAACTGGGTATGATATTCTTTTACTTGTCCGCTTTGCCAGATTTTTTGCTCGCGAATAGCATTCAGTTTTTCCAGAGCCACTTCCTCTGCTGGGCGCAAAGGTTCGGCAGGAGCAGCATCTTCTTCCGTACCCTTTCTGCGGCTTTGCAGGTATGTAATCAAATAGTATCCACCTATTCCTACGCCTGCGATAGCCAACGCCAGGAGTACCCATCGCAATATTCCCCACCACCAGATAGGGGCACGATAGATGTTTTTGATGTCGGTAATCGCTATGTCGGTACTATCCATCTCAAAGGGTTGTACTACATTAAGCATGAGTGATTCGCTCCAAAGAGTATCTTCGCCACTCACAAAAGGCAGCGGGGCGATATAGAATAGCGAGTCAGAGAATGACGTTAGCGTAAGGTATTGGTTGTATTGCACGCGTCCGTCGTTCAAGGTGGTTGTATCCACGATGGTGCGATCTAGGATCTCGATTCCATCTACGAGTTGCTCGGTCAATACGGGCATTTGCACTTGTTCGCCAACCTCGCAGGTGGCACGCAAGTGCAGATCGGTTTGATCGCCGATAAAAAGGGTGGTACTATCTATTGTGGCACTAACCACCAAGGCCAGAATCGTTGTTAGCATCTGAATAAGTGCATTAAAGCTTTCACATAATCTTCATCTGTGCGGATACTGATATTGTTGACCCCTGTACGAGTGAAGAGTTGGTGTATTTCGTTTTGGTTGTCACGCCATGCTTGTGCATAATTGTTGCGTACGGAGGCGATAGCCGTATCTATCCACAGGTCGTTACCTGTCTCCGCATCATGAAACTTTACCAATCCCAGGTTGGGTAGTTCTGCTTCGCGGCGGTCATAGATCTGTATGGCATTTAGCTCGTGTCTGTTTGAAGCAATCAACAATGGTTTGTACATGGCGCCTGCGCCTATAAAGTCGGATATCAGGAATGCCGTGCAATGGCGCTTTTGTGCATTGGCGAAATACTGCAGGGCTTGCGCAATGTCGGTACCTGATGACGAAGGTTCGAAACTCAGCAACTCGCGAATGATGTGCAGCACGTGGGTTTTACCCTTTTGTGCAGGGATGAATTTCTCGATTTTGTCGGAGAAAAAGATCACTCCTACCTTATCGTTGTTGGCGATTGTGGAGAAAGCCAATGTGGCTGCCACTTCAGCCATCATATCGCGTTTCATTTGGCTGATTGTACCAAAGTTGCGACTTCCTGACACATCCACCAGCAGCATTACGGTCAGTTCGCGTTCCTCTTCAAACACCTTGATGTATGGTTTGTTGAGTCGTGCTGTGACGTTCCAGTCGATAGATCGCACGTCGTCTCCTGGCTGATATTCGCGCACTTCAGAGAATGCCATACCGCGTCCTTTGAACTGCGAATGGTATTCGCCAGCGAAGATGTTGCGACTCAGTTTTCGAGTCTTGATCTCTATCTTCCGTACCCGTTTTAGTAATTCTTCAGAAGTCATTTGTCAATTGTACGTTGTAAATTGTCAAATCGTAAATGATTAAGGCACTTGAACAGCGTTCAATACCTCTGTGATTACATCCTCTGTGGTGATATTGTTCGCTTCAGCCTCGTAGGTGAGTCCGATGCGGTGACGCAATACATCATAGCAAACGGCACGTACATCTTCAGGGATGACGTATCCGCGGCGATGGATGAATGCATATGCACGTGCAGCCAAAGCCAAGTTGATACTAGCACGAGGCGAACCGCCAAAGGCAATCATTGCTTTGAGGTTGTCCAATCCGTATGCCTCAGGTTGGCGAGTAGCAAACACGATATCAACGATATACTTCTCAATCTTCTCGTCGATATATACTTCGCGTACTGTTTGGCGTGCTTTGATGATGTCTGCAGTCTCGAGGATGGCGTTCACCTTCACTTTTTCGCCTGTGATGTTTTGGCGAATGATTTGCATCTCCTCTTCTTTCTTAGGATAACCAATCACTACCTTGAGCATGAAACGGTCGGTTTGTGCTTCGGGCAGAGGATAAGTTCCTTCTTGCTCAATAGGGTTTTGTGTAGCAAGCACCAAGAATGGCTCGTCAAGTGGGAATGTTTGCTCGCCAATAGTAATTTGACGCTCTTGCATTGCCTCCAAGAGGGCAGATTGCACTTTTGCAGGAGCACGGTTGATCTCGTCTGCCAAAACAAAATTAGCGAAGATAGGACCTTGTTTTACCTTGAATTCCTCTGATTTTTGGGAATAGATTTGTGTTCCTAGCAAGTCAGCAGGCAACAAGTCTGGAGTGAATTGGATGCGGCTGAAATTGCCCTTTACCAACTTTGCCAATGTGTTGATAGCCAATGTTTTTGCCAAACCAGGTACACCCTCCAGGAGGATATGTCCGTCAGCCAATAAACCAATTAAAAGACTCTCAACTAGGTGCTTCTGACCTACAATCACTTGGTTCATGCCCATTGTCAAGGCATCTACAAAAGAACTCTCGCGCTCGATGCGCTCTTGCAGTTCGCGGATATCTACTGTTGTTTGCATAATATGATATGAGATGTTATTATTACACGTTTTTTGGCACAAACGAATAAAATTGGGTCGTTTATGCCTGTTTTTCTCCTTATTATGTACTACAAATACTGTGCCAAAGCGTAAGTGCTTTAGCAAAATGCGCTAAATAATTTTATTTACTAGGCAAGAATGATACTGGAAAGTCTCTAGAGTATCTTGAATCACTAATTTATCACTAATTAATCACTAACTAATCACTAATTAATCACTAATTACAGTCAGCAAATTGTCCGCATACATTTTCGATAGAGTTCATGTCCTTTGTTTTAGGGTTTGCGGAAACAAAAACAATAGGAAAATGCAAATAAATTTGGAAGTTTCGAAAAATTGCAGTATCTTTGCGAAAAATTTGCACAATCATTAATAAACCTACTGACTTATGGAAAAAGAAAATTGGCTAAAGAGAATTGGTAACAAACTGATTAACAAGTATGTTATCACAATTGCGATTTTTGCGGTACTATTTATTTTTGTGGGCGATCATAGTTTGATTCAGTTTGTGAAGCGTGCTCACAAAATCCGTACAATAGAGTCGCAAATCGAAGAGGCAAATCGCGAAATTCAGGAAGCTGAGCATACGCTGCAGATACTGGAGAATACCGATAGCTTAGAGCGTTTTGCACGCGAGAAATACCTGATGCATACCGATAAAGAGGATGTGTATCTGGTGGAGTGAGGGATTTTGAATTAGGAATTTAGAATTAAGAATTATGAAGTGGAGTCAGATTCTATTGATCGTGGGCATGGCTATATTGGTTGTGGGCGCCGTGCTGAGCATGATGAAACTGCAGCCGTATTCGGATTACGTGTTGGTGGCAGGAGCGGTAGTGATTATCTTCCGCGGGGCAATTAGAGCTCGCGAGAGAGAAGATGGTAAATAGTTAGTATTCAACGAATTGATGCGATGAAGAATATCACAATCAAAGATATTGCTCGTGAATTAAGCATATCGGTTTCTACGGTTAGTCGTGCGTTGCAGAATCATCCTGATATCAGCGAACGCACCAAGGAGCAAGTGCGCGAGTGTGCACGCCGACTCAACTATAAGCCCAATATCATGGCCAGCAATCTGCGCACGAGCAAGAATACCACTATTGGGGTGGTTATTCCAGAGCTGAATCACCACTTTTTTTCTTCGATACTTGACGGCATCGAGCAAGTGGCCAATGAAGCGGGCTACAATATTTTGATATGCCAGACGGGCGAGAATGTGGAAAAAGAGGTGCGAAGCATCCAGACCTTGATTGGTAGCCGCGTGGCGGGAATTCTGGTGGGTGTGAGCAAGCAAACCGAGCGATTGTATCATCTGCAAGAGGTGCTAGATCAAAATATCCCGTTGGTCTTGTATGATCGTCCATGCCCTTCGTTGAAGTGTGATCAGGTGGTTTCCGACGATTATATGGGGGCGTACAATGCGGTAGAATATCTGATTCAGACGGGCAAAAAGAAGATCATGTATCTCTCCTCGTCTATTCAGTTGGAGATTTCTCGTCGTAGGTATCAAGGTTGGCGCGATGCGTTGCTGCATTATCATATTCCTATTACCGACGACATGATTATGGAGTGCGATACGCGTTCTAAGGCAATTATCGCTGCTCCTGGCATTCTGCAGCGCGAGAATCGTCCAGATGGTATTTTCTGTGTGAATGATGATTGTGCGGCAGGTGTGTTGCATGTGGCCAAGATTTTGGGTATGAAGTTGCCCGACGATTTGTCGATTTGCGGTTTTTCGGATGCACCATTGTGCCGTGCCACCCAGCCTATGCTGACTACCGTGCAGCAACATGGCGTGGAGATTGGTCGTCGCGCTACTGCTCGACTGCTCGAGCGCTTGAATGGCGATAATCGTATTGTAAAGACGGAGATGGTGCCTGCGGATTTGATAGTGAGAGAAACAACCAAATAACGATACTTATGTTGCAATATAATACCTGGACAATAGAGCAAAACACCTGGTCGCCTGAGCAGGAGAGGCAAATTCAGCAGCAATTGACATTTTCGAATGATTATCTGTGTCAAACTGCGCATTTCGAGGAGCATTATTCGGGCGAACAGCGATTGTGCACCTATATAAAAGGAGTGGAAACGCCCATATTGAACATCTCGGCTATTTCGGTTCGTTTGCACGACGAACGTTTGGATTTGGCGGAATGGGATGTGTCGGAGTTCTATCGTTGTCTGCATAAGAACGAACCTGTGCTCGAACGACGTTTTGTGGCCACTTCGCCTTGTGGTCATATGTTGGAGGTGTCTGTCTTGCGCCGATTGTTGTCGGAGAAGAAAGAGGCCATGCAGTTGCAATACTCGGTTCGCTCGATAGATTATACGGGTCCTATCACGATGCTTTCTGTGTTGCGTGGCGGCGAGGATGATGATAACTGGTACTCGCTGATGAATTATGTGGGCGACGATTTGTGTTGGACTTGGGAGCAGTTGCAGCCCATGAATGTGCAGGTGTGCTGCGCGATGAACTACCAGATGTTCAAGAATGGTAATCTGCTTTCCCAACGCCCCATCAAGGTGGAGAAACAAGAGGTGATTGGCTATTCCATCACCCAGATTATTCAGCCCAACGATGTGTTTACGCTCCACAAGAATGTGGTGGTGCTTGATTCCCTGCGCAACAACAAGGATACACTCATTGACAAAGCCGTACAATGCTTGACAAACTGGTAAAAGAACATATTATTCTGGGTGTTGATCCTGGTACGCTCTTTATGGGTTATGCCGTGATCCATACGATGGGTAGCCAGGTCGAGATTCTTGATTTTGGCGTCTATGATGTGCACAAGTTGGAGGATCAATATGCTCGTTTGCAAAAGGAGTTTTTCTTTCTGCAAGAATTGATCGACAAGTACCAACCTACGGTTTTGTCCATCGAGTCGCAGTTTGTCGATAAGAATCCTCAGACCATGATCAAGATCGTGCATGCCCAAGGCGTTGCTATCGCGGCGGCGCTGTCCAAAGATGTGCCTGTGGTCGAGTATTCGCCTATGAAAATCAAAATGGCTATCACGGGCAACGGACATGCCGACAAACACCAGGTGGCGGATATGCTCCAGCGCTTTTTACACATACCCCAAGAGCAGATGCCGAAGAAACTAGATGCTACCGATGCATTGGGCATCGCCTACTGCCACTATCTGCAACTAGGAATGCCTCTGAAGGAGAAAGGGGCAAAGAACTGGACCACGTTCGCTAAACAGAAGGGGCTGGTAGATAAACAGTTGAGCGGACCAAACGCCAAACTGATGGCAGCTATGCAAACGGCAAAAAAACGAAAGTGAAAAAAGTTTTTTTGCAAAAATAATCCCTAATATTTGGTACTTTGATTTTTTTGTTGTACCTTTGCAGTCGCAATTGAAAACAATTGAAATATTAATTATTAACTATTAACTACTAAATTACAGTTATGGCTTACGTAATTTCTGATGCTTGTATCGCATGTGGTACTTGTATTGATGAGTGCCCAATGGGCGCAATTTCTGAGGGTGACATTTACACTATTGATGCTGACTTGTGTACAGAGTGCGGCACTTGTGCAGATGTATGCCCAAGTGAGGCAATCTCAAAAGGATAATTCAAATTTTTGGTTAAAAACCAAGTCCTCAAGTTTACGCTTGAGGATTTTTTTTGTCTATTTGCAAAAAAATGTAACATAGGGTTTGCAAATTTGCAAAAAAAGTTGTACCTTTGCAGCGTGGAAAGAATGGTTTGATAACAACGTTCAAAATATATAAGGTCTGTTAGAGGCATGTTATAAGACACATAACTATCTGGTAGAGCACGTGCAGGTGCCTGCTCGCCGTGTGCTGATGGACGAGATAGATTGGTCCGACCGCCTGATTGCTATCAAAGGTGGACGCGGAGTGGGAAAAACAGATTTCTTGCTTAATTATGCTAAAGAATTACGCAAGACCAATCCCGAATTGAGTCAGCACACATTGTATGTGAATTTCAATGACTTCTATTTTACCGAGCACTCCCTTGTGGAATTTGCAGGGAAGTTTGTTGAGGCGGGTGGTCGCACGCTGCTTATTGATCAGGCATTCAAGTATCCCAACTGGTCACGCGAACTCAGCCAGTGCTATTATCACTATCCTAATCTGCATATCGTCTTTACCGCATCGTCGGTGATGCGATTGGTAGAGGATAACAAGGACTTGGCTTCCATCGTTCATCCATACAACCTGCGTGGATTTAGTTTTCGTGAGTATCTGAATGTCACCTTAGGACTGAAACTGCCTGTCTTCTCCTTGGAGGAGATATTGCACAACCATGTGGAGATCGCTCATCGCATATGTCAGAGCATCCATCCGCTGGACTATTTTCAGAATTATCTCCACCATGGCTATTACCCTCTCTTCCTTGAGCCGCATGATTTCTCCGAGTCACTCCTGAAGATGATGAACATGATTTTGGAGGTAGATGTGCTCCTTGTCAAGCAAATAGAGGTCAGTTCTTTGTCTAAGTTGCGCAAACTCTTGCACCTTATGTTGCAAGAAACGCCATGTAGCTTGAATGTCAGTAGTCTGTCGCAAGCCATCGACTGCTCGCGTTCCACCACAATGAACTATATCAAATACCTCAAGGATGCGCGTCTGCTGAACATGCTTTACCCAGAAGGCAAGCAGTTCCCATATAAACCTACCAAGGTGTATATGCAGAATAC
>JAEIGA010007477.1_pt1 | contig 16589 bp, 12 predicted proteins | sample 9270691 | NCBI WGS metagenome assembly JAEIGA01 (sample SAMN17057246, study PRJNA624740) | gut metagenome | biome: biome; isolation source: fecal sample | host: Bos grunniens | place: China: Xizang | collected 2019
AACCCTGAAACGGAGAAGGCTCTTATTGAAAAGATTCATCAGGAAACACTCCGCCTTGCCGACGGTTGTGAATGTGGCACTGCTCCTGACTACGATCTGGAAACTATGTGGCAGGGAGACAACGAGGACATTCGTTCCCTTAAGTCACTGATTCTCTTTGGGCTTCGAGGAATGTCAGCCTATGCCTACCATGCTGCTGTCCTTGGCTATACCGACCAGCGTGTTTCTCAGTGCTTTTACGAAGCCTTGGTGGCCATGGCTGATGAAAACACCATGGATACACTCCTCCCCGTGTGCATGAAGGTGGGAGAAATCAACTTTATCTGTATGGAGTTGTTGGACAAGGCCAACTGCGAAACCTACGGAACTCCTGTTCCCACAGAAGTAAGCCTCACTGTGGAAAAAGGCCCCTTTATTGTTATTAGTGGCCACGACCTGTATGACCTGAAAAAGCTGTTGGAGCAGACAGAAGGTAAGGGTGTTAACGTGTACACCCACGGAGAAATGCTTCCTGGCCATGGCTATCCAGAACTGAAAAAGTATCCCCACTTGAAGGGTAACTTTGGTACTGCATGGCAGAACCAGCAGAAGGAATTTGACAATATTCCCGCTCCCGTGCTGTTTACCACCAACTGTATCATGCCCACCCGCCCCAGCTACCACGACCGCATCTTTACCACAGAGGTTGTTTCCTACCCTGGATTGGTACACATTGGTCAGGACAAGGACTTTACTCCTGTCATCAACAAGGCCCTGGAATTAGGTGGTTATCAGGAAGACACTGTTTTCACTGGAATTAACGGTGGTACAAAGGTAATGACTGGATTTGGTCACGGAACAGTACTTTCTGTAGCAGACAAGGTGGTAGAAGGAGTAAAATCTGGAGCCATCAAGCACTTCTTCTTGGTAGGTGGCTGTGACGGTGCCAAGCCTGGACGCAACTACTTCACTGATTTCGTTAAGAGAGCTCCAGCCGACACCATGATTCTCACCTTGGCCTGTGGTAAGTTCCGCTTCAATGACTTGGACATTGGCTCCATTGCTGTAGGTGACACCTCCCTTCCCCGTATTCTTGATATGGGTCAGTGTAACGATGCCTACGGTGCCATCAAGGTTGCATTGGCTCTGTCAGAAGTTTTCCAGTGTGGTGTAAACGATCTTCCCCTTTCCTTGGTATTGTCTTGGTACGAGCAGAAGGCAGCATGTATCCTCCTGACATTGCTGCACTTGGGAATCAAGAATATTCTCCTTGGTCCCAGTTTGCCAGCCTTCGTTTCTCCCAATGTCTTGAACTTCTTGGTAGAAAACTTTAACATCGGTCCCACCACCACCGTGGAATCCGACATGGCAAAACTTCTGAAAAAATAAGGGCGAAATTTTTCGAAAGCACCTTATGCAATAAGGTCCACATTGGCTGCCTGGAAGGTATTTATCCAGGCAGCTTTTTTTTGTATATTTTAATGAGATACCACACAAAAGGAGCCTATCCGTGGAATTTTTCATTGCATTTTTAGAAGGAATCATCACCTTTATCTCACCCTGCCTCCTTCCCATGCTGCCCATCTACCTGTCCTACTTTGCTGGCAATGATACCACAACTCAGGAGGAAAAGACTGCATCAAAAAAAACTCTCCGCAATGCCTTGGGCTTTGTGTTGGGCTTTACCCTTGTCTTTGTGCTTATGGGTGCCTTGGCAGGAACCCTTGGTGGCCTCTTACGTCGCCATCAAACCATGGTGAACCTTGTGACAGGAGCCATCGTAGTATTTTTTGGCTTAAATTTCTTAGGTGTGCTGAAAATAAACCTTTTCAAGGGGCGAGCCAATTCTATGGCTGGCCGAGAGCTGGGCTTTTTTTCTGCCATAGTATTTGGCATGGTCTTTTCCATTGGCTGGACTCCCTGCGTGGGAGCCTTCCTTGGTTCAGCCCTTATGCTAGCATCCCAACAGGGGCATGCCATTACAGGAGTGCTGATGCTACTCTGCTATTCAGCAGGACTTGGTATCCCCTTTGTAGCTAGTGCCCTGCTGATAGACAGCCTCAAGTCAGCCTTTAACTTCATCAAGCAGCACTATACCATCATCAACCGCATTTGTGGTATACTCTTGATACTCATGGGAATCCTCATGATGACAGGATTAATGAACCGATTTCTCGCCCTGCTGAGTTAGAAAATAAGGCAGGATTTTTTTACAAGGAGTTTATTGAATATGAAAAAACAAACAAAGGTTGCCATTATTGCTGGTGCAATTTTAGTGGTGGTGGGAGCAGCAGCCGTGCTTTACGAAAAGCTTATCCTCAGCTTTGCCCCCGAAACCATGGTCATTACCGAAGAGGCAGGCACTGTTACTAGCGGGGCACAAAATGTTTCCACTACAGCAAGCAAAGCAGAAGCCCCCACCGTCCCTGCACCAAACTTTACAGTTTTAGACACCTCAGGAAAAGAAGTGCCCCTCCACTCCTTGGTGGGCAAACCCATCATCCTGAACTTTTGGGCCAGTTGGTGTCCTCCCTGCAAGCAGGAAATGCCAGACTTTGAGGCAGCCTACAAAAAATATGGCTCAGATATTCAGTTTATGATGGTGAACCTTACAGACGGTGGTCGAGAAACCATTGCCACTGCAGAAGCATACATCGCAAGCCAGGGCTATAGCTTTCCTGTGTACTTTGACACAAAGCAGGAAGCCGCCATTGAATACGGTGTCAGTGCTATCCCCACCACCTACTTTATCAATGCCCAAGGAAATATCATTGCCTATGCCGCAGGAGCCATTACTGCCCAGCACCTCGAACAGGGTATCTCTATGATGCAGGCGAATTAAACAAAAAATCCCCTCAGGTTAAACGACAACACTTAACCTGAGGGGCTCATTCAACAAACATCCAATCTTTTATTCTCCAATCTTAGGCCGAAACACGTCCTGTAAGTTCCTGTGATACCCAGACAAGACAACCTTATCGGTAGTCATTTCTCGTCTTAAACCAGTACAAACAACAGTAATATCACCACGAATAGGATGTGACCAAATGTATTCAAACTGAACTACACCGCCTGTTTCTACCATTTGTTCCACACATGACTCTACAAAACTTCTACACTCAGGCTTAATACGGCTAAACCAAAACTTATAGCTTTCCTCTGGAGTCAGTACTGCCTGTGAACCCATAATTCTACGCAAGGTATCATCAACAAGCATTCCACCTCGGCCTGTTTTCCGATCAATATGGATAATCCATAATCCAAGATTTATGAGACTTAAAATATTACTATATTCAAAATCCAGCAAATTCTGAAGACGGAATTCGTTCTTTTCTTGACGTACACGATTAATCAAGAATGAAGAAAGCACACGAATCTGAGAATCATCCTGAATACAGTGACAGGGATTATCCACACCTACAAAGCACAAAAGACGACTATTTTCGATTACAGGAACTAAAATAGTCCGAATAATACCAGTATGGCCCATTAAGGCATATTCCGAAGGATACTTATCCTTTACATCCTTGAAATTCAAGATGATAACAGAACGATCCTGCTGGAATCGTGCCACCCAGTTTTCCAGATACTTTGCATCTAGTCCCTGGAACATTGATTTTTGGGACACAATATTTACATCGCACCACTCATAGGTATTTGTCCACGTAGAATAACTCTCCGTGTCAGGTTCAAACAAGAAAGCTCTATCTGCCTTGTAAAAATTACCAATGAGGGCCAACATATTCAAGACAACTTCTTCTACATTGAAATTACTAGAAAGGATTTTAGAACAGGCAACAATATTCTCTGCAAAGTCCAGCTTTTCTGCCACCATGTTAGAAAGATTTGTTTGCTCTGTTATGTTTACCGCAATTTCCATGCGAGCTTTTTTATTTTCCCAAGGAATAATCCGATCCTTTAACAAGAAATGCATATTAGACATTTCATTGCGACGCTCCCAAATATAAAACTCATCTTCAGACAAGCGGGAATTGGTACAATAAGGACAGGGACTATTTCTTCCTTGCAATATCTTGTAACACTTGTGACCACGATAATTTGTTGTACCCAGCAATTTTTGACCAGCTGGATTCAAATAATACAACTCATAAGTATCCATGTCACTGATATAAATTACATCGGTTTGGGCTTCCAATACAGCCTTATATTTTTCACCTTCCGTCCATTCTTGTTCAGTAGGCCCTGTATATCCAGAAGCCTTTTCCTTCAGTTGCTTATCTCTTTCCTGACGCTCTTTATAGAGAGGAGAATCCTGATTAATATACAGATTTGAAAATTCTTCCACAGGACAAGGCTTTGAGAACAAGAATCCTTGAAGCATTTGAGGCTGTAGCTGGGTAATAACTGCCAGCTCCTCACAACTTTCTAGACCTTCGCAACAAACTCGAATTTTACTTTTTTTGGCCCATTCCAACACATTACTTAAAAGACGATAGTTATAGGCACTCTTTTGAATATCACTGACAAAACAGCGATCCATTTTTATTTCGTCAATTTCCAATTCCTTAAGACGACTTATACTGGAATATCCTGTACCAAAATCGTCTACGGAAAGTTCCACTCCAATTGATTTCAGCTGGTTAAAAATCTCATTGATTTCAGGATAATCATGGAGCTCCATACTTTCAGTTACTTCCAGCGTAAGGGCATCTCCTGGCAAACCGCTTTTGTTAATAGCATAGATAAATTGCTGGGCAATGTTTTGGTCTCGCAGCTGCGTATAAGAAACATTAACACTAATACGAAAATCTGGTACAACCCTTCTCCATAAAACACATTGATGCAAAGCCTCTTCAAGAATCCACAATCCCACAGCACAAATAAGATTTGATTGTTCCAAAATAGGAATGAACTCTACGGGGGATACAAAACCTCTCGTTGGGGATTGGAATCGCATCAAGGCTTCTGCTCCAAAAAGCCCAAAATCATCAGGATTAACCTGGGGTTGATAATGAACAGAGAAACCTTTGAAGCCATTTTTTATGGCTTCCATCAATTCTTCCTTTAACTCCAAGGTTTCCAATTCTTTTTCGTAATCAGCAGTAGAAAAGAATTTCAACATATTCTTTCCCTGTGCCTTACTTATTTCCAAGGTATTTTCGGCGTACTGATACAGACTACCGCTGTCAGGAATATGATATTCTCGATAGGGCACACATCCACCAGAAACAGTACAATGTTCCTTTAATCGCTCCTGTATGCCCTTAAAAATATCTTGTACTTCATCTCGATTATAACCAGGAAGATTTACCGCAAAGCAGTCACCATTAATACGATAAATATTGCGAGCACCAGAAGTTTCTGCCTCAATAGCTACAACGGCATGACAAAGGATTTCATCTCCCACATACCGCCCTTTTTTCATATTAATCTTTTTAAGATCATCAATTCCGATTATCAAAAAATATCCAGGCAGCTCTTCTTCCAGAATTTGTTCAGCTTCTGTTTTAAGACTTTCAAAAAGCAGAGCACCAGTTAAGGCATCTACCTTAGATGACCAATTAGAATCGGAAATCTTTCCCATCAACAAAGAAAAGGTAGCCTGCTCGTCACTAATAATCTTTCCTGTACATGAAATCCAAACAACTTCTCCCCGTTTATTCCGGAGACGATATTCCAAGTTATGGGTGATCACCTCTCCATTACGAAGCTGTTTAATATCTTGTTTAAATCTTTCTAAATCATGGGGGTACATAATATTGCACCAATCAGTTACGGTACAACAATTGTCTTTATCTAAAGGAAGGTTATAATTATCTGCAATATTACCAAAAAATTTGATTACACCAGTTGTAAAATCAAGGATATAAAAATAATCATCAAAACTTTTATGGAGAAAAGACAAGGTTTCTGAATAAAATTGAAAGACACGCTCCCTTTCTGTACTATTTTCCATGGGAAGCTCCTTGAATCATATATTCAACTTTTAATAGCATTATATAACCCTTATTACCATAATTTTACACTCTCTCGTATATAATTATATACTATAATTCTGATAAGTAAAGAAAATAAATCTCAAAAGTATACAAAAAAAGAGATACATCTACCTGATGCATCTCTTTTATCGGGCAACCGGAATTCGAATCCGGGACCTCAAGTCCCCCAGACTTGCACGCTAACCAACTGCGCTATTGCCCGTTATATCGAAAATCGATAGTTTAAGTATACTATCAGATTATCCTTTTTTTGTCAACTCTACAAAAGAGTCTTAAAACGACGTTCTATATCCTTAATAAGCTTGTATTCAAAGGAATCCACCAAAGCAAGCCAAGAGGCTTCCAAAATGTCTGTGGAAACACCAACTGTAGCCCAGGTGTCAGTTCCATCGGAGCTTTCAATAAGAACACGAACCTTGGAGGCCGTGGTGGACTTAGAATCAAGTACACGCACCTTGTAATCCGTCAGACGGATGTGGGATACACCAGGATAGAATCGCTCCAAAGCCTTTCGCAAAGCAGTATCCAGAGCATGCACAGGACCATCACCTTCTCCAGCAGTAATTTCAATCTGGCCATCCACCTCGATTTTTAGCTGGGCAAAAGAACACAGGGATTCATCAAGTGGTGGCTTTTCCCCAATACTCTTGTAGTAATGGAGACGGAAAAAGGGCTGATATTTCCCGATAATCTTCCGTACTAAAAGCTCAAAGCTCCCTTCTGCCCCTTCAAACTGATAGCCAGCATGTTCCATGTCCTTCATCTTCTGAACGATTTCTCCCACTACGGGATTATCCTTGTTGATGGAAGGATCAAAGCGGCGAATCTTTTCGATAATGGTGGAGCGACCTGCCACCTCGCTCATTAAGAAGACACGGTCATTGCCAACACTTTCTGGGGGAATATGCTCGTAGGCAAAGGGATTTTTAGTCACTGCATCAATGTGCATTCCCGCCTTGTGGGCAAAGGCACTGCTTCCCACAAAGGGCAAACCGGCAAACACATTAATGTTGGCAATTTCTGCCACCCGCTTGGCAATGGGAGTAAGCAATGCCAGGTTCCCCTCTGGCAGACAGCGATATCCCATCTTAAGCTCTAAGTTTGCCATGATGGAAGAAAGGTTGGCATTTCCAGTACGCTCTCCAAAGCCCAGCAAGGTTCCCTGCACGTGAACAGCACCACCTTCCACAGCCATAAGGGAAAGGGCCACTGCAAGCTCCCCATCATTGTGACAGTGAATACCAATTTCTGCCTGCTGGCCAAAGCGTGTAACAACTTCCCGTACAATGTCCAGCACTTCCATGGGTTGAGAACCACCCTTTGTGTCACAGAGGGCAAGTACACTGGCTCCACCAGCTACCGCAGCCTCTAGGGTCTGAATGGTGTAGTCCTTGTTGGCTTTCCAAGCATCAAAGAAATGCTCTGCATCGTAAATTACCTGACGTCCCTGAGCCTTAAGGTAGGCTACAGTGTCACGAATCATTTCTAGGTTTTCTTCCAAGGTTGCCTTTAAGATATCTGTTACCTGAAAATCCCAAGACTTACCGAAAATAACCACCGTTTCTGTATTTGCTGCCAACAGGCTCTGCAATTGGGCATCTTCGGCACAGGAAACATCCTTGCGACGAGTTGCACCAAAGGCTGCAACCTTGGCAGTTTTGAGCTGAATCTTCTGAATTTCTTGAAAGAACTCCAAGTCCTTAGGATTAGAACCTGGATTTCCCGCTTCAATGTAGGCAACACCAAGCTCGTCTAGGGCCTTTACAATGTGAATCTTATCCTGCACAGAAAAACTGATTCCCTCTCCCTGGGCACCGTCCCGCAGGGTGGAATCAAGAATGGTAATTTTTTTTTCTTTTGCGGCCATATATATCTCCATGGAGTATTGAGAATACCTTTCTCGCATCACTCCCAAACTTTAATCAGACTTAAACGAATTAAATAATATAGAAAGAAAGAAGCAAGGTCAAGGTAAGGGGGAGAGCGTTGTAACATACCAGATTCGACGACTTACCTACATTTGCCACCTTAGACTTTCTATCATTTCCACCAGTGGTAAGCGAATTCCTTCTGGCAATGAGTCAAGTTTTTTGATAAGGCTACGGTATTTTTGGAAAAGTTGAAACTCTTTTTTGAGGTCAGCATCAGAATACTGTTGTGACAAAGTCTTTCCTGTAACAAGATATTCCACGGAAACACCTAAGAATTGGGCAATTCCAACAGCTGTATCTGCTAAAGGCACATTCCCGTTTTTTAAACCTTTACCTATATTAGACACGTCAAAGCCCACCTCATTTGCCAGACGTTTCCGTTCTATGTTTTGATACTCCAACTCAGATACCACGTTTTCCCAAAAGTTCATTTAATTATGATGTGGAAATTTCCCATTTTATACTGTGATAATATGGAAATATTCAATTTTAAATGATAGTATTGGGAAACTTCCCATTTTAGAAAATGGAAGGAAATAGATAAAAGGAGTGGTATTTTTATGGAAAGGACAATTGACAGGATTGCTTTAAAAAAGGAAGCAAAACAGCTTTTAGATGGAAAAGTATTCAAAATGTTGTTTTGTTATGTCATTTACGGAATCGTTTTAGCAGGATGTTTTGCGATCTGTTTTCTCACCCCAAATTTCTTATCTCACTATATTGTAGGAGCATTGGAAAATGTACAGGTAATTTCTGGAATCGTTGCAACAGAGACCTTGCAGCTTATTGTATGGGGACTGTTCCTGTTCGTACGAGTGATTCTGTTTATGGCACTAATTTATCCATTTTCAGTTTGTATTACCACTGTTCCCCTTGCCATTGTAGAAGGTCGAACTATTACTTGGAAAGACGCAACGGCACCAATTAAACGCCTCCGTTACTTCATCGAGTGTATGATTACTGGAGCCGCCCAGTTTCTACAAACACTTCTTTGGTCACTTCTGCTCATTGTTCCTGGGTTACTTGCCCACTACCGACAATACTTCACCAAATATATATTTATAGAAAACAATGAACTCACCTATGGAGAGATAGCAGCAAAATCAAAAGACTTGGCGAGGGATTTTGAAAGTCAATTTCTTGCTCTTGATTTTAGTTTTTTGGGCTGGCTGTTATTCGGAATTTGTACTGGTGGCATTGGCTTGCTCTACCTTATCTGCTACTACGCTGTTACCAAAGTACTGTATTACAAGGAAATGAAAAAAATCACAGAATTGAATGTACAGAATGCCACGGTAGATATACAACCAGACACAGAAACAACAAATAATGCCAACACCTTACCCTCAAACGATGCCAATGAACAAGAAAAGGAAACTGTAGCAACAGAACCAATCCAATCGAGGGAAGAAATGGAGGCTCAACAAGAAGAGTCACAAAAGTTAGAGGAGAAAAATCCTGCTGATGCAACCCTTTGGGTAGGTTCCAATGATAAAGGCATACGCATAGAGCGAGGAACAATGACAAATATAACTTCAAATATTCCCCAGATAAATGAGGGACAACAGGAGGAAGCAAAATGAAAAGAAAAGTACTAAAAACTAGCCTTTTTACTTTATGTTTGGCAATCAGTATGTGGCTCATCACAAGTTGTGATGCGGTGAAAAAAGCCAGCGGATACCCCGGCTCAGACGGAGTTGGTGCAAGAGCCACAAGTGTAAAACCAACCCAAATCGACACCACTGACTTTTATCAGCTCTGTGCTTATGGGAAAAAATCAGCAGTAGCTAAAGCAATAAAAAAGGGTACTAGCGTAAATGCTCTAGACAAAGATGGATTTTCCCCCTTGTTCCATGCAGTGTTAGGCACACCATCCATTTATGCTGAAGGTGTGTCTGCCATTCAAACAGCTCTCAGACAAGACAATGACAAGGCTCTATATGAAAAACTTGATGCCACTCCCATACAAACAGGAAATTTTGAAGTGGTACAGCTATTGTTACAGAACGGAGCCAATGTGCAATTAAAGGATAGATCGGAACGAACAATTTTTGCTTATGCAGCTCTCTTTTGCTCCGATGTGCGAATTCTGCAAGCCTTGGTGGATGCTGGGGCAGACCACACAGAAACTTTGGCAGCACAATATCAACAACCGCTACTCAATTTCGCTTCTTTTACCAACACTAGCCCGGAATGTATTTCATATTTGGTGAAATTGAATGGAAATGTGGGACAAGGTAATCAATACGGAACTACTCCTATTATGTGGGCTGCCATGTATAATCCTAATCCACAGGTCATAGATGCACTGATTGCAGCAGGTGCTGATATAAACGACCCGGGTCACAAGGATGGTTACACTCCCCTGCACTGGGCTGTTCGTTGTAACAGAAGTTCTCTTGTGGCGGAACACATCATCAAGCTAGGTGCTGATATAAATAAAGAAGATAAATATGGCTCCTCTCCCCTACTTTGGGCCATTTGCAATAAAAATCCCAAGGATGTGCTGACAGAATTCTCTTCCATTAGTAAAAAAAGCTCCTATGATAAACTACTAAAATATTTGGAAGACTTTCAGCAAGAAGGAAAACCTGAACTAGTGCCACTCTTGCTAAAATACAATCCCACCACAGAAAGTATGATTGAAGCATACGAGCTAGCATACGTATTGGCTCCTGCAGAAATTGCAAATGCAATCCTAGAAAAACTGTCTCAAACCCAAAATGTGGTCTATGAAGTGGAAGACTTAGAGTTACTTTGCCTTTCAAAGGACGAAGCCAAGATTCAGGCATTGGCTCAAGTGTTACAAAAACCAGAAAATCGGGCCAATATTGATGTCGCTGACCTTTCCTACCTATTGACTTTTGCATCTTTGTACGACAACCAAGTGGCTCTCACCACTTTAATCAATGATTTTGGTATTACTGCCGACTATTCTTCTGCTTATGTTGCAATCACATCGGTAAAAAATCAAACCTATCTTGAATTAATTCTCCAAGCCTGTAACGCAGTGAACCGACAAGATGGCAACGGAAAAACCCTTTTGTACCATGCCGTAGATCAAGGCAATGGAGCCGCAGTAAAGGCATTGCTGGCAAATGGAGCAAAGATTGACATGCGTGCTGGTAACAACTACCACACAGAGCTCATTACAGCAGTAAGTCGCTCTCAGCCAAATGAACAGATAGTACGAGCACTTATCAACTCTGGAGCTGACGTAAATGCCCGAGATAAGGACGGACAATCTGTACTGATTCATGCAGTACGAAACAATCGTACCTCCACCGTTGCCAGCATCCTCATTAATGCAGGGGCAGATAAAACAGCCAAGTACAGTGGCAAATATCCCTATCAATGGTGTAATTACTATATCCAAGACACCAATGTGTATGATGTTCTCTACGATGCCGCTCCTTCCTATTATTACTGGTAAGGGGCAAAGATGAAAAAGATTCTCTCAATTTATATTTGTTTAGCAATCAGCTTGTTCTCACTGTCAGCCCAGAACATTGGACTGGTACTTTCTGGTGGTGGTGCAAAGGGTGCCTACCAAGTGGGAGTTTGGAAAGCCATGGAGGAGTACGGTCTTACCAATAAAGTAAAAGCTGCATCAGGTACCTCCGTGGGTGCACTAAATGCCACCTTGTTTGCCAATGTTACCACTACAAAGGCCCAGCAGCTATGGAAAGAAAAAATAGGTTTTCTCGCCGTACTTACCCCAGACTTAGGTAAGGTAAGCCTTTCTGCTGACAAGATTTCCCAGTTTGTCTCGGAGTTACAAAGCTTCTACCAGTACGCTCAGCAGCGGAATCTGATTTCCCAGCAGAATGTGGCAGAAATACCAGAAACCACTGATATCCATCCAGAAGAACAGGAGAAAGGAGGCAATGCTGTGCTGGCTACTATTGTGGAGGGAGCAAAGATTGGTGGAAGTGCCTTGGTAGATTATTTCAAGCAATTTTTTCTAACAGACGTAAAGTCCTATGGGATCTTTTCTCGTAGTGCACTAGCAAAAATTATCAGCCAGAATATTTCTTCTCCTGCTGGATTCTACAATAACTGGAACTTTGATATATATGCCTCTACTGTCCGTAAAAATAATCTTGCACTTTATGCAGGCATCGCTACTGTAGGAGCATTACTCGATATGGACGTACCACTCACCACTGCTTTCCACTTAAACCAGCAAAAAAGCATCGAACACATTACACAAATCCTGTTGGCATCATCTGCAATTCCTGTAGCTTTCGATTCTGTTACCCTTCCAAAAAACGTCATCCTAGATGGAAAGGAAGTTGGCCAGCAATACGAGTACATTGATGGTGGATTTGAATTGGTAGGTGGAAGTAATACTCCCACCACACCACTCCTCCAAAGAAGTGACATAGACACACTATTTGTTGTGTACCTCAAATCAACAGAGGAACTGGGAGGCAAGAAAGTTCCTCTGGAGGAATTCTCCAAGAAGGGCATTGCAACAGTGGAAATCATCCCCAGTCAACCCCTTGGCAATCTTATCAAGGGTACAATGAACTTCAGCGACAAGCAAATACAAAATCTGATAGACCTAGGATATGCAGACACCGTCAGAATTCTCAAGTCTAAAGGCTATCAAAAACCAGGCAGCTATAACAGTTGGTCAACCAGTTATTACGATGACTATTACAATAATTATACTGATGACTACAATAGCTATGTTGACGATTATAACGCTTACGATGATTACTACAATAGCTACGATGATAGCTATTATTATGATGACTACTATTGGTATGACTAACTTAATCTGTAAAAGGAGTTTTTATGAAGAAATTTATCAACAGACGATTGGGAATTCTACTAATCGCCGGTATAGTCTCCATCATTTTTACATCCTGTCTTGAAACGGAACAAAACATCTCTTATAAAAATGGCTGGTATTACTATGACTGTCGTTTCTCTATAGATAAGAGCCTTGGTCTTTTTCTGGAAACAGAAGAAGGTCCATTTGCTGACATAGATGAGTACTCTCAAGAGTTGGACAAAGAATTTCAAGACTATGGTAATGAGATAAGAATTGACATCAGAAAGATTGATGACTATACGATGGACATGGCAGTAGCCGTCTACAAATGGACAACAAATCGGCAACTTCGTGACTTACTACCCAAGACTGAGCACTCAACATTAAAAATTCCCCTCGTTACGAACATATTTGCGTATATGGCCGTACAAGAAGTATTCCAAGACAGTCAACAGGACGAATCTGATAAAGCCATGAGTGAACTTTTACTTTCAGATTATTACTGGACAATCTATGTGGAAGAAAACATTCTTCCCTATGGAGCTTCTAGGGCATACATTGCAGATGAAGAGGAATGGGAGCGGACCCGAGTTGACTGTCAGTGGTTTGGAAGTCGTCTGGTAATCAAGATTCCCATGGCAGAATTCATAGATGGGGAATACACACATCTCGTAATTTATTGAAAACCTCACACAAGAGAGATAAAATAGTAAATATAGATGATGGCTTGGAAGAAAAAAGTCCAAGTCATCAGTACCATACAAGGAGGATAAACATGATTATCACCACCACACCAACAATTGAAGGAAAAACCATCACTGCCTACCACGGTATTGTATTCGGGGAGGTTGTATTGGGAATGAACGTGTTCAAGGATATGTTCAGCGGGCTACGAGATTTTTTTGGAGGCCGTAGTGGCACCTACGAAAAAGGTTTAGCCGACGCACGAACAAAGTGTCTTGCAGAACTAGAACAGCGAGCTTCCCGCTTAGGAGCAAATGCCGTTGTTGGCATTGACGTAGACTATGAAGTCCTTGGAGAAACCAACGGCATGCTCATGGTCACCGCCAGCGGTACGGCTGTAACAATTAACTAAGGCCTTACCGCCCGGAACTGCCGTAACAATTAACTAAGGTAGTTCCGCTATTCTTGCTCCGCAAGAACCATCTACCACATTGTAACCTAAGCTAGAAAAATCTCTTGTTATATTGTAGATTTACACTGACTTTTACATTTGGAGGTTTTTATGAAGACAACAACCAAGAAGTTCTATGCGTTCACCCTTTCTTTGTTGGTTTTGGCAGCTGGGAGTCTTGTGGCTCAAAGTAACGGCACTATAGAAAAGGCTATTGACTCAGGTTCCTTGGAAGACTTGAAGCAGGCATTCAGTATTTTGGGACAAGACTTAAAACTTACCGCTTCTGAAACGGGAGATTTTTTAGCTCAGTGGCTCAGTGATAAAGGGGCAGACTGGGGAGAAAAGGCAAATGCTGCCACTCTCCAGACAAAGGTAGGCGTGGTACTTGAGACAAACAAGGACAACCTGACCATTGTGCTTTTGGGAACAGATGGCAAGAATACCACCTTTGCAGTTACGGGAGATACACAAATCATGACTCAAGATACCGTTACCGCACTGCAAACTCCCTTCACTGGTGGCAAAATTGTGAAGTTCAAGAACATCAAAAAGGGTGACTGGGTAAACCTGTCCTTTAACCTTAAGGATTGGGTTCAAGCTCGGCTTCCCAATGCCACCAACACCACCATTCCCCTGAAAAACATCGATATTTTACGGTAGAGAACATTCTCCTACCCTGAAAAAAAGAGGAAGGAAGCCCTTCCTCTTTTTTTTTTATTGTAGTTTCATCCTGGCGTTTTTAGTACCAACGGTCTTTAGCCACCAAAGCCTACTGGCCGTGTGGAGCCTGATTTTCCCAACTTTTCCACCTTGCAGTACTCCTCCAAGTCCCCAATAGTGGCAGGCTTGCCCCGCAAAATCTCTTCCATGATGGCCTTCTTGGCAATGTTGTCAATCTCACCACCACTGAGCTGATAGGAATGAGCCAGCTTATGGGCAGACTCCTCTGAAAGCCACTTCAGCTTGTCTCGCCAAATTTTTTTCTGTACCTGAAGCTCAGGCTTTTCTAGCTTTATCTTGAACAAGAAGCGGCGACTAAAGGCATCATCAAGATTACCCTCCATGTTAGTGGTGGCAATCAAGATACCCTCCATACGCTCCATCTGCTCCAGCAAGATGTTTTGGTTGCGGTTTTCTGAAATCTCTACTGCTTGCCGAGGAGGATTCAAGCGGCGGCCAAAGATAACGTCTGCCTCGTTGAACAAGCAGATGGGCATGGGCTCCTTTCGGGAACGACATTGTTCCACCATTTTCTGGTACTGCATAAAAAGCTCTCCCAGTTTTTTCTCTGTGGCATTGTGCCACTCACTGAGAATGTCTCCAATGTTCACATGAAAAACAGGCCGCCCCGACTTACGGGCAATCTGATACACCGTCTCAGTCTTTCCTGTACCTGACTCACCGTAGAGAATGGCAGAAATTCCCACAGGCATTTTGTGTTCTGCAAGCCGCTTTTGAATCCCCAAGAGATTTTCCTCCTGCAAGGACGAGGTCAGCTTGTCCACCTGGTCTGCCACCTGGGCACTGTAGAATAGCTCCCGCTCCCGAATCTTGTCTGGGAACACCAGCTTGGAATTCTTGTCCCGTGATAAGGCTCCCAGTCGAGACTCCTTTCCGTCACTGCAAATAAAACGCTCCACATCGGATGGAATCTTGAAAAATTCTCCCGCAGAAACACCTTCGCTCGGTGGCAATGACACCACCTCCAAAAGACCTAAGTCCTTGAGGGTGTTATATTCTGAAACAAACTGTAAGGGCACCATGGGTGAGCAGCCAGAAAAGTTAGAGATTTGAGAAAGGGTTATAGCCCGTTCATTATTGTCGTAATACATATAGAAGAAAAAAGAAAAGACAATGGTGGTGGACTCATCAAGATGCAGCAACTTTTGAAGATACTCCAAGGCCACATCAATCTCCTTACTGCGGGTAAAGCGAAATCCTGTCTTCCTTATGGCAACAACTACTGTATCGATATGCTTGAGGGCGCCTTTCAGCCCTCCACTAAATGCTCCCATGTCTCCTCCTAAAAATCATCAAGATGCAATCGATAGTACTCAGGCTTGTGCTCAGAGTCATCCTCCACATCAAGGTGGGCATATTCTTCCTGCTCCTTGAGCCAGTCATAAATAGCAGTATTCTCGTTTATAGCAGCATAGTGCAGCACCGTTCGACCCGCCATATCCCGTACCTCCATGATGGCTCCAGCCTTGATAAACTCCTCCAGTACCTCTGGATTCTCGTTGTACTTGGCCACCCACAGCACCGGATAAAGCCCCTCACCAGTGCGGGCATTCAAGTCAAGGCCACGTTTCTGCAGCACTGACACAATCTGGGGATTCTTGTTTTGGCAGGCTGCATACAGCACCTCGTCCTGCTGACTTTTAATCAAGGCATTGATAACCACAGGATTGTCTGACAACACCAAAGCCAAAGAAAGGGGGGTGTAGCCGTCATCGTTTTTGTCAGTGGTACGGAACCGCCCCCGTAGGGCTTCAATCATGGCCTGGGAACAATCTTGGTTAATGGCAGCAAGATGAAGGGCATTGTCACCGTTGGGAGACTTAGCATAAATTTCTGCTCCCGCATCTCTCAGTGCAATACCCACCTCTAAGGATGAATTGTAGCGCATGGCAGATAAAAAGGGAGTCAGACCAGAATCATCACGTTCTTCTAAATCAATGCCTTGATGCACCAAAAAATTGATGATTGATTCTTGGTCGTTATAGCGGGCTGCAATGCACAAGGCAGAGGCACCGTCATTGTCCTTTTCGTGCACATTGGATCCAGCTTCTATCAAC
>JAEIGA010007478.1_pt1 | contig 16589 bp, 12 predicted proteins | sample 9270691 | NCBI WGS metagenome assembly JAEIGA01 (sample SAMN17057246, study PRJNA624740) | gut metagenome | biome: biome; isolation source: fecal sample | host: Bos grunniens | place: China: Xizang | collected 2019
AAAAGGTTAGAAGCCTAAATATCAACAATTTACAATGACCGATTGGACAGGCCAGTCGGTCATTTTTTTGTGTAAAAACTGCCTGTTATATGTAACTACGTTAATGATGACTTGAACAAGGAAGGAATGTTCAGCCTAAAGAAATCCTCCAGAGGAAGTCCCTCCGGACCGACGATGAACGAGTTGGCTATATTCTTCTCAAATTTCTTCCTAAAAGCATGGTATCCGTCAATATTGTCGGCGTGCCCACTCTTCACTTCGATTGCGATGAGGCGCTCTCCTTTCTTGAGGACGTAGTCGCATTCGTTCTTCATCTCGTCCCTCCAAAAGAGAAGTTCGAAGCCATCAAGAACCGCGCGTCCAGCCAGGTATGCACCCACGGCGGACTCCACCTGTCTTCCCCATTCGGTCTTATTCATCAGAGCCTCCTCAAAGGTATGCTGACAGTAGCTATTCCTGAATGCATTATTGTATACTTGGAGCTTGGGAATCGAGTTCTTGGTCTTGATAGTAGAGTTATCATACTTCTGAAGAGGCTTGATAAGCATCGTCTCGTCAAGGGTCCTGAGGTATGAACTGATTGTCGGTACGGTGCCACTGTTGACAACCCCCTGCATCTTGGTGAGAGATATCTCCTGTGCGGAATAGATGCTGCCAATCTCGAACACCTGACGCAGAAGAGGTGGGTTGCGGATCTCCTCAATGTCAAGGATGTCATGGTTGAGTATTGGAGAAATGATGGAAGATTCCATCATCTTGCGCCAGCGTTCCTCGTCATTGATATACGGGGCCAGACCGGGGAAGCCTCCAAAGTAGATGAACTGCTCCATCGTGTAGCCGAAGGCATCCCTCATCTCCTCCCATTCCCAGTAGCCCATCTTGAGAGCTTCATATCTGCCCTCTAGTGACTCTTCAAGTCCTTTCTGTATAAGGAGACGGGATGAGCCCAGAAGAATAACCTTCAGATTTCTCTTCTCCCTTGTGTCCTGATCCCATTCCTTCTTAACTATCTCGCTCCATCCGACAATTTTCTGAATTTCATCTATAATCAGGATATGCTCGCTTTCGTTGTACAGCATCATCCGGATTCTCGCCTCATGCCATTTCTCAGAAATCCATGTTGTATTCGTCTTGCCGACTCCGTCAGCACTGAAAAGACTGTAAGGAACAGTTGCCTCTTCCACAAACTGATCTATCATCGTTGATTTGCCGACCTGACGGGGACCCATCACTACGTGTATGGTACGCCTTGGCTCTGCCATTCGTGACTTGAGTACCGATAGTTGCGCGCGATTATACATAGACAAAAATTTTTCCAAATATACGCCTATTTTACAAAATCACAAAACGTATTTTACAAAACCAAAAAATATATTTTACAATCTACTTCTTATGCACCATGGCATCGATGGCGGCGATGGCGGTCACATTGACAATGTCTTCCACGGAGCTTTCAAAGTCGATGAAGTGGACCGGCTTGTTGAGTCCCATCTGAATCGGGCCGATAATCTCCACATCAGAGGTCAAAGCCTGAAGCATCTTATAGGTGCTGTTTGCCGAATTGAGACAAGGAAGAATCAAGGTGTTTACCTCCTTGCCCAGAAGGCGCGTGAAAGGATATTTCTTGTCTCTGAGTTCCTTGTTGATGGCAATGTTGATCTGCATCTCACCGTCAATACTCCATTCAGGATATTGCTTTTGAAGCAACTCCACCGCCTCATGCACCCGACCCGCACTACCGTCCTTGTCGCTACCGAAGTTTGAATAAGAAATCATAGCCATGACAGGCTCATGATTAAAGAATCTCACCGTCTTTTCGCTCAAACGCGCAATATCCAGCAGCGACTCCACATCATGACTTCGGTTAATCAAGGTATCCGCTATGAAATAGGTACCTTTCTTTGAGTTGAGGATGTGCATGGTACCAAAATGAGAAAATCCCTCTTGCAGACCAATCACTTCCCTCGCTACTTTAATCGTATTGGAGTATTTGGTGTAAAGACCTGTAATACAAGCATCTGCCTCACCCGTTTCGACCATCATCATGCCGAAATAGTTGCGCTCAAACATTTTATCGTTGGCCTCATCGACCGTATAGCCCTCTCGCTGACGTTTTTCGGCAAGAATACGGGCATAACGATGCCTTCTGGCCGTCTCTCTATCGTGTCGGAGGTTCACGACTTCCACCCCTTCAAGACTCAAACCGAGTTCTCTCGCAAGTTTTTCAATACGCTCGTCGTTACCCAGAAGAATAGGATGACAGATACCCTCATTTTTAGCCTTGATAGCCGCTTTCATCATAGAGGGATGAGTACCTTCGGCAAATACAACCCGTTGGGGAGACATTCGGGCGGCATCATAAATCTGCTGAGTCAGTTTCGACTCTCGTCCCATGAATTCCAAAAGATGCTCTTTGTACGCATCCCAATCGGAAATTGTCTTACGCGCAACCCCGCTTTCGATAGCCGCTTTGGCCACCGCTGTTGAGACTTCGGTGAGCAAACGCGGATCCACGGGCTTGGGAATGAAATAATCCCGACCGAAAGAAAGCTGATTGACGTGATACACCCTGTTTACAATCTCCGGCACCGGTTTCTTCGCCAAATCCGCAATCGCATGAACGGCGGCAAGTTTCATCTCTTCATTGATGGCCGTTGCCGCAGTATCCAAAGCACCACGGAAAATATAAGGGAAACCGATTACATTGTTGATCTGATTGGGATAATCCGAACGGCCCGTACTCATCAGCACATCGGGACGGCTATCCATCGCATCCTCATAGGTGATTTCCGGGACGGGGTTAGCCAGCGCAAATACGATAGGATCTTTGGCCATCGAACGCACCATATCCTTGGTCAAGACATTACCTTTGGACAAGCCGAGGAACACATCTGCATCCTTTATGGCCTCTTCAAGTGTGTGAATATCCGTTCTTTCGGTAGCAAATTCGCTCTTCTCGGGAGTCAATTCCCCACGAGATTTTGAGATAACGCCCTTTCTGTCAAGCATCACGATATTCTGGGGCGCAACGCCGAGAGCCACATACAGACGCGCACACGAAATAGCGGCGGCACCCGCACCATTGACAACCACTTTGACATCAGCGATATTCTTGCCATTCACCTCCAAGGCATTCAAGAGTCCCGCACCGGAAATAATGGCCGTTCCATGCTGGTCATCGTGCATGACCGGAATATCCAACTCCTCTTTGAGTCTTCGCTCAATTTCAAAACACTCCGGCGCCTTGATATCTTCAAGATTGATACCACCAAAAGTAGGGGAAATCGCCTTGACCGCCTCAACAAATTTATCCGGATCTTTTTCATCTACCTCAATATCAAACACATCGATACCGCCATAAATTTTGAACAGCAAGCCCTTTCCTTCCATCACAGGCTTACCGCTGAGCGCGCCGATATCGCCCAAGCCCAACACGGCCGTACCATTTGAGATAACGGCGACAAGATTTCCCTTGTCCGTATATTTATAGGCATCCTGGGGATTATTCTGAATTTCAATACAGGGCTCGGCTACACCCGGAGAATAGGCCAGCGAAAGGTCTGTCTGTGTAAAATATGGTTTGGTGGGAACTACCTCAATCTTGCCGGGGCGTTTTCCGGCATGGTAATTCAATGCATCTTCTTTACTAATCTTTGCCATTGTATATTTTTTGCGAAAAATTGCGTGAAGATACAAAAAAAATCCCAACGGCAAAACGCTAAAAAGCGCAATATTTACAACAAAAATGAGAGAAGACGGGGAGTCTGGGTATAATCATCCACTTGAATATAATCCATCCCATAAATGCGGACATGGCTATCGCCGCCCCCATCACCGAAATCATCCCCCACAAAAAGAATTTCCTCTTTTGCGTAGCCGTTTTCCTCGGCATATCTCATGATAGAATCATATTTATTGTATTGTTTAGGGGCAAAATCGAAAGAGGAAGAGCCGCCGATATAGACCACATGCTCGGGGAAGAGGGAAAGAATCTCATCGTACAGCACCCTTCTTTTGCTGCGGTCCGGATCAAAGACCACCTTATCCTCAACCTTGGCGCCACTGCCCAAAAGACAGAAAGTCACCATTCCGGAAGCATGGAATTCCAAATGACCGCCGGCATAGTCCGTATAGCCATATTTTTCACGGAGATATTGGCAGGTGCGATTGAAATACTCCTTATCCGGCGTCACCGTATCCTGACGGACAATCTGAAACTCACCATCCACCATACGAGCTTCCTGCATGCCATAATTGGCAATGATATCCACCGGAAACTGCTCCATCTGGTTGTATATACGCGGGGCATTTCCCGCACCGACCATCAGCAGTTTATATTTCTCACGGAGGCGATGCAGCAACTCTTTGGTTTCCTCCGGAAGGTGACTTTTGTGCTGCGACAAGGTCCCATCCAAATCAAAGCACAACAAACGTTTCGACCCGCTCAAGTCCGATTCACAAGTAATTTTCATGCAGAGATGCGTTTATTTCGTTTTCTCTATGATTTTATTCAATTTCTCGTAGCCGTTTGCCGGAGCATTCCACATCAGACCAATGGCGATGGCACCGGCCGCACCAAAGGCAAGGGCAACGGGGAATACGGAATCCCAACCGCCCGTCTCTGCCATGGCACCGAACATCACGCCAGACACCACAGAGGAAGCATAACCGAAGATGCCGATGATGCCATTGCTCGTGCCGGCCGCATATTTGGTTGCCTGTTGGGACGCGCAAACACCATAGAGCGCCTGCGGGCCATAAATAAAGAAAGCAGACATAACCAAGCACAAGAAAGACAACCATACCGAGTCGCACTTCCAGAAGAGGAAAAAGGACAAAGTCGCGAAAATGATACAGAAGAAACAAGTCCTGTGCGCCTTGCTCTTGAAAAGCTTATCTGACAACCAACCGGCAAGGAGCATACCCAGCGTACCGCCGACAATTTCCGTCGTCGCCAAAAGGCCGCCCGCCTGGGCAATATCCATACCCTTGCTTTCGGTAAGGAAAGACGCGCCCCAATCCAAAATCGTCAGACGAATCACATAGACGCAGAAATTGGAAATAGCGATAATCCATATATAAGGATTGGCGAAGACCATCTTGTTGATGATTTTCTTGTATTTCGCGCCGTCGATATTAGCCAAAGGATTGTTCTCTTTGCTCTTGTCTTCGCTTTTAACTTGCTGCTCGCCACTTTCCGCCGCGCTCAATTCCTCAATAGAGGGAAGTCCCACCTCTGAAGGGTCATCTTTCAGACCAAACCAAAGCACGAACACACCCAACAAGGCGATACATGCAGGAATCGCAAAGCACAAATACCAGGCACTATAACCAAAATGGTTCAAGATATAGCCGCAAAGCGCCACCACGACACCGGCACCCACGGTATGAGACACATTCCAGATAGACTGCTTGGTCGCAAGTTCGGTCGGACGGATCCAATGTGCGAGCAGACTTACACAGGGAGGCACACCCATGCCCTGCAAATAGCCGTTGAGTACCCACATGGAACCAATCAGATACACCAGACCCAAGGTCGCTTTCCCCTCACCGTCGAGGAGATTCAACATACCATTCAGTTTGGGACTGAAACAAATAAACAGATTGACCAGACAGGTCAGCAACAACCCTAGACTCATGATTTTTCTCTTGCTGAATCTATCCACCAGCAATCCGTTGATAAAACGGGAAAAACCATAGATAATGCTATGCAGGGTCAAAAACAAACCCAGTTGTGTCTTGGAAATACCCAATTCGGCTTCCATCGCCGGGATGGCAATACCTAAATTCTTTCTGACGAAATAAAACAAGGCGTATCCCACAAACAGCACGACAATCGTGCGCCACTCCCAATAACGATACTTTTTAATCGTCTGCTCCATAATGATATTTAATTAGCGGGAATTAATCGTGACGACCGATTGAACGAAGGTATTTAATCAACATTTCGGGACGGTCGGTCTGAATCATAGACGCACCCATCTCTACATATTGTCCATATACATCCGCAGGATCAGCAGCATCCAAAGCGGCATCATCGTCGTTGCCATAACCACCGCACACAGAGGGCCAGAAGGTATTCACCCACAATTTGGAACCCATTTCGTGAATTTTGGCAACACAGTCATCCATTTCCTTGCCATTCTCTTTCCAGCAAACCTCGAAAGCCATAGGCACGACACCACGATCAAGATACTCCTGGAACAACTTCTGTCCTTTCTCTTTATTGATGTCGATGATGGGCATATAGAGAAGATTTCTCTCATAAGGAGCCATATCGGCATTTACCTTGTCAATACCACTCTTGCCTTTCATCAAGACCTGACCTTCCATATTCAGTTCGTTGGCCAGTTCCACAATCTCCTTGTAATAGGGATAAGCGTGGTCCACATTGATCAAAATGCGGTCTTTACAGCAAAGGAAAGCCTCACGCAAGGTAGGCACCTTGATGGTGTCGGTCTTCACATTGTGCGCACGTCTCATCACGCAGTTCATCAAAGAATCGTAGGTAATATCACTCACTTTTCCTTTTCCGCTGGTCATACGGTCAATGGTCTTGTCGTGCATCAGAATCAACACGCTATCCTTGGTCATTTTCACGTCCAACTCCATCATATCCACACCCATTCTGATAATGGACTCGATGGCAGGAATGGAGTTTTCGGGATAATTACGCCAGTCGCCACGGTGAGAAATAACGGCTATATATTTGGAATTAGGGTCGTTAATCTCAGCGAGAATTTTTTCGGCACGGGTTGCATACTTGGGTTGCTGGGCACAAGAGGCCAAAAGAAGTGCCGTCATGGCAGCAAAAACGAAACGAGTGATTTTCATAATTATGTGATTTAAATTTTTATCGGTTTATCCAGACCTACAAATATAGAGATTTTTTCGTATCTTTGCGCGCTTTTACTAAATTATAAGGTAGGCACACGCACTTTCGTGCTTTTTGAATCGCGAAAAACCAAAACAATTTTTATAATGAAAACTGGAAAACTAAACCTCAAGTACTGTCTGTTTTTACCGATTGTACTGATCGCCACCATTCTTTTGTGGGCGCTTCCCGTTGAGAGCTTCGGCATCGCCGAACTTACTGTTGTTCAACAGCGCGTTATCGCTCTGTTCGTCTTTGCTGCTTTGATGTGGATTTTTGAGATTATCCCCAACTGGACCACCTCATTGCTTGTAATCGTTATTTCTTTGCTGACCGTTTCAGACAAAGGTATCGGATTTTTCTGCGACCCTTCCTGCGGACAGTTGGTAGGCTACAAGAGCATTATGTCCGCCTTTGCAGACCCCGTGGTTATGTTGTTCCTCGGTGGTTTCGTATTGGCAGCCATGGCTGAAAAATTCGGCTTGGACGTAACCCTCGCAAGATTCCTCCTCAAACCTTTCGGCACGAACCCCAGAATGGTGTTGCTCGGCTTCCTCATCGTGATTGCCGTATTCTCCATGTTCATGTCCAACACCGCAACCGCTGCAATGATGCTCGCCTTCCTTGCTCCTGTGTTGTCTGTTCTTCCTTCTGACGATAAAGGTAAAATCGGTTTGGCTTTGTCCATTCCTATCGCTGCAAATATCGGTGGTATCGGTACGCCTATCGGTACGCCTCCCAACGCAACCGCCGTTCGCTTCCTCGCAGAGGCCGGTTGGGATGTAACTTTTGGCGAGTGGGCCATGAGAATGATTCCTTTCGTACTCATCATGATTCTCCTTGCCTGGGTACTCCTTCAGGTGTTCTTCCCTTTCAAATCCAAGAAAATCGTTCTTGATATTCCTGCCAACCAGCGCAAGACCGATTGGAAGACCATCGTAGTATGGGTTACCTTCCTCGGCACCATCTTGTTGTGGGCCACCGAGCAATGGACCAAAATCAACTCCAACGTGGTTGCTTTGATTCCCCTTGGTGTATTCACTGCTTGCGGCATCTTCACCAAAGATGATATCAAGGAAATCAACTGGAGCGTACTTTGGTTGGTTGCCGGAGGTTTCGCCCTCGGTACTTGCTTGCAGGGAACCGGTTTGGCAAAAGTCTTGATTCAGGCCATTCCTTTCGGTTCTATGTCCGTTGTACTCGTGCTTGTTATCGCCGGTTTGGTTTGCTACATGCTCTCCAACTTCATCTCCAACTCTGCGACTGCCGCCCTCTTGATTCCTATTTTGGTTGTGGTGGCTGAAGGTATGGCAGACCCTGCCGCTACCAACAACGCCGAGTTCGTTGCATTGGGTGGTGGTCACGCCATGATTAGTTACATCGCTGTATGTGCATCATTGGCTATGATCCTCCCCATCTCTACTCCTCCTAATGCCATTGCATCCTCTACCGGTCTTATCAAGACCAAGGATATGGCTAAAGTCGGTATCATCATTGGTGCCGTAGGCTTGATTCTCGGTTTCTTCTGGCTCACCAAGATTTTCCCTTTTGAGACTCTCTAAACCGACCATCCTATTAGGAGCACTAAAATGAAAAACAAACATTTATTTTTGATAGCTGTGGCGTTTCTACTTTGTGGGAACGCCATCGCTGCTGATAAATGGACCGACCATATCAAGTTTTATGGTTTTGTCCGCACTTACTTCGCTTTTGACACGCGTGAGAGCCACGCCGGTTCTGACGACTTCTTCTACTACCTGCCCAAAGACATTAAAACCGGTACTGACGGCGTAGATTTGATGGAATATCCTTCTTTCCGCTTTGCCGCCCTTACCTCTCGTCTGGGTTTGGATGTGAAAGGATTCACGTTTAACGGCTACCAATTGGGTGGTAAAATCGAAGCGGATTTCAACGCAGGTCTCACCGGCAACACCGGTACAGCCCAATTCCGTTTGCGTCAGGCCTATGCCAGCATTGCCAAAGAGGGTCGCATCTGGAAAATCGGACAGGCTTGGCACCCGATGGCAGCAGATATGCCCGATATCTTCTCTTTGGAGGCGGGTTCTCCTTTCGGTCCCTTCAACCGCAGCCCGCAGGTAAATTTTGAATGGATGACAAGAACATCCGACGAGTGGAAAATGGGTCTTACCGCAGCCGCCATCTGGCAGATGCAATATGTATCTGTCGGTCCCGAGGGAAACTCTGCCAACTATATCAAATATGGCTGCACGCCCGAGTTTTATTTGGGTTACAACCTCGTTGGTGAAAATAGCCTCGTTCGCGTCGGTGCCGATGTGTTGAGCATCAAACCCCGAAAAGATGACGGCTTGAAAAAGGTCAGCGACCGTCTGACTACTTTCAATGCCTTTGTTTTTGCCAAGGAGCAGATTGGCGACCTTACCCTCAAGACCAAACTCACCTATGCCCAAGATGGTTCACACCTCAACATGGTTGGTGGCTACGGTATCTATGGCTATGAGAGCGGCAATCAATACTATACGCCCACCCAAACCCTTTCCATTTGGGTGTCTGCCGCCTACAAAATTGGCAACTGGCAGCCCCAATTGTTCATCGGTCACATCGAAAACATGGGTACCATCGAACCGGTTGTCAGCACTCCGTTAGCGACTACTTTCTGGGGTAAGAATCAGGTGGATGCTTTGAACTACGCCACCCGTATTCAGCCCGAAGTGATTTACAACTTGGGCAAACTCCAACTCGGTATCGAGTATATGATGACTTTGGCGGAATATGGCAAGAGCAACGAATACAAAGTGGCCGATACGAATCTCCACGTCGTTGCCAACCACCGCATCCAAGCCATGGTGAAATTCAATTTCTAATCTTCGGTATTTCCACAGGAATACGTCTAATAACAAAAATAAACTGGTCTGTGATGGACCAGTTTATTTTTATTTATGACACGTATGCACACGCTTGGCGCGGCACTCGTGCGGAAAGACTTACGACTTCTGATAAAGGTATCGGCGAATGCTCTTCTTGGGCGTACGCTCGAAATCCTCATCGCGGCACTCAATCTTCTTGATTTTGGAGTAAGAAGGAAGCTGCTTGTTCAAAGTCGGGAGGAATGAAGCGATTTTCTCTTTGACTGCCGCTGCATCCATGCCGTCTTTCTCGGCCGCCGCATAGTCAGGGAAAATCAAGGCACAAAGGGTACCGTTGTCATCAATAACAAGTGAATCAACCACATAAGGGAGATTGTTGATGCTGTACTCGATTTCCTCAGGGTAGATATTCTGTCCGGAAGGACCCAAAATCATACATTTTGAACGACCTCTCAAGAACAAGTATCCATCCTCATCGAGAATACCGATGTCTCCCGTACGGAACCAACCATCCTCGGTAAAGGCCTCAGCGGTCGCCTCAGGATTCTTATAATAACCCAAAAAGACATTGGCGCCACGCACCTGAACCTCGCCGGGGATATTATGAGGATCGGAAGACACGATACGAAGTTCCATATTGCGGACAAGCTTACCACATGAATACAATTTTGCATCCTTGTGATGGGCATAGGTAATAATCGGAGCACACTCTGTCATACCATAACCCACGGTGTAAGGGAATTTGATATCGTGGAAGAATTTCTCCGCCTCAGGGTTAAATGCGGCTCCTCCCATAATGATTTGCTCGAATTTGCCACCGAAGGTATTGACCAATTTCTGACGAATCTTATCCTTGATGATATTATCCACCACCGGCACTTTCAACAAGACTTTTACCTTCTTGACCAAATCCTTAATCTTGCTCTTATAGACTTTCTCAATGACAAGAGGCACGGTCACAATCAAATCCGGCTGCACCTGCGCAAAAGCGCCCAAGATGATTTTGGGACTGGGGGCTTTGGTCAAGTAAATGACGTGCGCACCGATGCTGATTTCAAATAAAAATTCGAACATCATACCATACATGTGTGCCATCGGAAGCATGGATACCACTGATTTTGTGCTATCCAGCCCGGTTTTTGCGTCTAAACGGCCAAATTCAAGATTGGAATACAAAGCACGATAGGGAATCATCACACCTTTTGAAAAGCCCGAGGTGCCGGAGGTATAGTTCAGCACAGCCATATCATCTGCGCTGTCCTCGAAATAATTGAGGTCGTCACGACGTATACCCACCGGATATCGCTTCTTATAGACATGCTCAGCCTTGTCCAACGCCTGCTCAATCTCCTGGCTCGCCGCATAGAAAAGACGGTGGGTCTTAAGATTAATCACGGTCGTAACTGAAGAGGGAATCTCACCATTAAGCACTTTCCAGATGTTGTGATCTGCGAAGAAAACACGGGCTTCGGAGTGGTCTAAAAGATTGCGAATATTATCCGCTGTAAAATCATGCAAAATGGGAACAGGGACGGCGCCATAGGTCATGGTCGCTAAAAAAGAAACCGCCCAGCCGGCCTGATTTTGACCGCAGATGGCGATTCGTTCGTGTTTTTCAATACCTAATTCCTCAAAAAACAAGTGCAAGCGTGCTACTTGATTAGCAACATCTTCATAACTGAAGGTCTCACCATGAAAGTCTGAAACGGCAGGTCTATCCCAATGTTTGACAAAACTTTCCTGGAGTAATTTGTTTACTGATTGAAATTTCATAGTTTAATGTTTTAATACAAATCTGGTTGCAAAGATAGTATGTTTTTTGATTATCTTTGCAAACTTGAGAGATTTTGCCCATGGAAGAAATGAATCTGGTCCAAGACCTTGCGCTGATATTGGTTACTGCAGGTATCTTTACCATTATATCAAAAGCCTTAAAACAACCCCTTATTCTCGGCTATATCATAGCCGGTTTTTTGGTGGGTCCCCACATGGGATTATTCCCGAATGTAACAGACACACATTCAGTGGAGCAATGGTCTGAAATCGGCATCATCTTCTTGTTATTCGGCTTGGGACTGGAGTTCAGTTTCAAGAAATTGCTGAAAGTCGGCAGCGCCGCCTTGATTACCGCCGGCCTCAACTGCTTAGGCATGTTCCTCATCGGTATCCTGCTGGGCAACACGCTCGGATGGTCCACCATGGAGTCCATTTTCCTCGGCGGTATGCTCTCCATGAGTTCCACCACCATCATTATCAAGGCTTTTTCCGAAATGGGACTGACCGGCAAACCCTTCGCCCCCTTGGTATTCGGTATCCTGGTCGTGGAGGATTTGATTGCCGTCTTGCTGATGGTGCTCCTTTCCACCCTCGCCGTCTCCAGCCAATTTTCAGGTGGAGAAATGCTCCTCGCGATAGGAAAATTGGTGTTTTTCTTGATTCTGTGGTTCCTGATTGGCATTTACCTGCTACCCACCCTACTTAAAAAATCCCGCTCCTACTTGAGTGATGAAATTCTTCTGCTGGTGAGCATAGGCCTGTGTTTCGGCATGGTGTCCTTGGCGAGTTATTTGGGATTCTCATCCGCTTTGGGGGCTTTTGTCATGGGATCTATTTTGGCAGAAACCGTTGAAGATGAACGCATTACTCATTTGACTGAAAATATCAAAAATCTTTTCGGTGCCATTTTCTTCGTCTCCGTGGGAATGATGCTGGATCCCCAGAACATCAAAGATTATTGGGGCAGCATTTTGGCCATTACCATCGTGGTGCTCATCGGAAAATTCATCTTTTCGATTCTGGGCACCTATCTATCAGGCAAAGGCTTATCCACCGGAGTCAGCGCGTCCATGAGCCTGCTTCAATTGGGTGAATTCTCTTTCATCATTGCCGGATTGGGACGCGACCTGGGCGTGTTACGCGATTTCATTTATCCCGTCATCATTTCCGTCTCTGTCGTCACCACCTTTACCACACCTTATATTATAAAGGCGTCCGGTCCGATGGAGCGCTTCCTGCGAAAAAGGCTTCCCTCTAAAATTCTTCAAAGGATGGACCACAACGATGTGGATGGAAAGCCCTCTTCAACCGCAGCCAAAAGCGCCTGGAAAAAGATGCTCAAAGAGTATTTCCTTCGTATTCTGATGTATTCCGTGGTGCTGATTGCCATTATATTAGCATCCGACCTATTTTTGGCCGATTTTCTCAACAGCCTCTTTTCTTCCTGGAATGAAATGGTGCTGAAAGCCTTGCTTACCACCATCACGCTGGCCGTCATGATGCCTTTCCTTTATGGCTTGGCTATTGCGGGAAAATCCATCAAGAAATCAGCCGCCAAACTCGTCTCTGACAACCCCGCCAACAGTTGGCCCGTGCTGGCGCTCGTTACCCTGCGTATCCTGATTGCCATGGCCTTTGTGGTCGTTGTCCTGACAAACAACTTCAAGATGTCGGGTTGGGGCGTATTGATTACCCTGCTGATTTTATTTGGCGTTTTTGCTTTCTTCCGCATCAATTTTCACCGTTTCACCAGCATAGAAGACCGTTTCTTTGAAAACCTCAACGCAAAGGAAAATCAAGCACGGAAACAAAAGCCCGTGTCTTCCTCCGTGAGAGAAAATCTGGCCATCTATGACATACATCCCGAAAGTTTCACCCTGCAAGCCGAGAGTGTGTATGCCGGAATGCATTTGGCTGATATCCCCATCCGCATGGAGAGCGGGGCAAACATTGTCAAAATCCAACGCGGAAAGAAATCCATCCTCATCCCGGACGGCAAGGAAAGAATCTTCCCCGGAGACGAACTGGTGGCTGTAGGAACACGAGAGCAATTGGACAAATTTGTTCAACTCATGAATACCGTTGCGCTGAACGAGGAAGAGACCAAAGCGAACTTCTCTCTCAGCAGTTTTGTCTTGGATGAGAATTCATATTTGACTGGAAAAAGTTTACGAGAGGCCAATTTAAGAGCAGCCAACTGCATGGTTATCTGCGTATTACGAGATAAAGAAATGATTACCAACCCTTCGCCGGATTGGACCTTTACCAGCGGAGACGCCGTCTGGCTGGCCGGAGAGGCGGAAAGCGTAAATTGGTTTACCGGAACGAAATAGAGAACGGAGCGTAAGATAAATAAATACGAAACGAACACAGGTTATGACACAGTCTTTGGCACAACAAATAGGTAACACTCCCCTTGTGAGAGTCAAACGTCAGAGCGGACAAAAGGCTGACATTTGGGTAAAGATTGAATCTTTCAACCCGGGCGGCAGCGTCAAAGACCGTGTGGCGTTGGAAATGATTGAAGATGCCGAGCGAAAAGGAATCATTGCGCCCGGCGCGACTCTGATTGAACCGACCAGTGGGAATACAGGTGTTGGATTGGCCTGGGTGGGCCGTCTGAAAGGCTATGAGGTGATTCTCACCATGCCCGAAACCATGAGTCTGGAGCGCAGAAATCTTTTGAAGGCCTACGGGGCGCGCCTGGAACTTACTGCCGGATCGCGCGGTATGAGTGGGGCGATTGAGCGTGCCGAGGAATTGAAAAACAGCATCGAGGGAGCGGTTATTTTGGGACAATTCACCAATCCTGCCAACCCTTTGGCGCACGAAAAAGGCACCGGCGAGGAAATATGGCGTGACACAGAGGGACTGGTGGATATTTTTGTAGCGGGAATAGGCACAGGCGGAACAATCAGTGGCTGCGCCAAAACCTTGAAAAAACACCGCAGCGACATTCAGGTTGTGGGATTTGAGCCTGCATCCTCCCCTTTCCTCACACAAGGAAAGAGCGGTCGTCACGGAATACAAGGTATCGGAGCCGGATTTCTGCCCGAAACCTTTGACGCTTCACTGGTTGATGAAATCGTGACGGTGGAAGATGAAGTGGCGATGGAAGGGAGCCGAATGTTGGCTCGTGAAGAGGGACTGCTTGTGGGTATTTCTTCAGGCGCGGCCTATCAAGTCGCACTTATGCTGGCCCGCCGCGAAGAAAATGCCGGGAAAAATATCGTGGCGCTACTTCCGGACGGAGGCGAACGCTATCTTTCCACCGGACTTTTCTCCACTTTATAGACAAGGAACGCGAGAAAGACGAGACGCGGAAAGAACGGAACAGGACGCAAGAAAGACGAAACGGGGCGCAAGACGGGACGCGAGACGAAACGAGACGGGACGAGACGGGACGAAAGAAAGACGGGACGAAAGAAAGACGGGACGAAAGAAAGACGGGACGAAAGACGGAATTAGAAACAAATAGAAATACGGAAACAATATGAATATGAAATCCTTGAAATATACGACGGCGGCGCTCAACGACATGATGGACGCTTTGAAAGACTTGGTTTTCCCCGAATACGCCGAGTTGAGCAAAGAAGCCGCCACAGAAATTATACGCCGCTCGCTGAGCATCCTGGCGGGAAATGAAATTGCAGAACAATTCATTGAGGGCATTCCTGAAATCAGCCGCCTGATGGGAACCGACGTGGCCGCCATCAAGGCCAATGACCCTGCCGCCACCGACTTGCAGGAAGTTATTTTCTGCTACCCTGCCGTCAAAGCCATCCTTTATTATAGAACGGCTCACCTCCTGTGGAATATGAAGGTGCGTATTCTCCCCCGTATGCTTACGGAATTTGCTCACTCCGCCACAGGAATCGACATTCACCCCGGCGCACAAATCGGTGCTTATTTCGCAATTGACCACGGCACGGGTACGGTAATTGGTGAGACCACCATCATCGGTGAACATGTGACGCTTTATCAGGGTGTAACCCTCGGCGCAAAGAATTTCTGCTACGACAAGGACGGCTGCCCCATCAACATCCCTCGCCACCCTATTCTTGAGGACTGGGTAACGGTCTATTCCAATGCTTCATTGTTAGGCCGCATCACCATTGGAGAGAGTTCCGTCATTGGCGGTAACGTCTGGCTGACACACTCCGTTCCCGCCGGCTCCCGCATTCTGCAAGGACATCATTTGGACCAGATCTCCAAAGAGGATTGCTAATATGGGACTTGGTAAATGGATAGCAGGAGCACTCGGTTGGGCTATTTTCGGCCCGATTGGAGGCATTTTGGCATTCTGGTTGGCATCCAAATCTGAAGAAAAAGCAGAGATAGAGGAAGAACAGACATGGAATCAGGGGCAGCGAAACAGCTTCCTTATGAGCCTTTTGGTTCTGTCTGCATCGGTCATCAAAGCCGACGGAAAGACCAGTTCGCAGGAATTGTCTACCCTGCGCAAATTCTTCACACAGAACTTCGGGGCACAGGCCGGCCACGAGGCAGAAAACGTTGTTCGAAGCCTTCTGAATCAAGACTACAATCTTTATGAGGTATGCAGTCAGGTACGTTCCTGCATGGATTATTCGCAGCGATTGCAACTATTTCACTATCTCGTTGCGCTCGGTGCCTGTGACGGGCTTCACAAGAAAGAGCTTGATATCCTTGAGGTCATCGCGAGTTACATCGGTTTATCAAAGACGGAGATTGAATCCATCTTTGCACAATTCAGACCCAGCAACGACAGCAATTATCGAATTCTGGAGATCGATGCAAGTGCCACTAACGAGGAAGTGAAGAAAGCATATCGCAAGATGGCCATGAAATACCACCCGGATAAGGTTGCCACCCTTGGTAAAGATGTCCAAAAAGCCGCCGAAGAGAAGTTCAAGGCCGTGAATCAAGCTTACGAAGCCATCTGCAAGGAGCGCGGGATATAACCCAATAGGCCCTAACGGTGGAACAGGATGCCGAAATAGACGCGCGGGCCTGTCGGCATTGTCGCAGCCGCCGGACCGATGGCGCAGAGGTAATCCATTTTTAGATTGAGATGCAAAACGGAAGTGAGGGCAAATTCACATCCGACAAAC
>JAEIGA010007479.1_pt1 | contig 16587 bp, 15 predicted proteins | sample 9270691 | NCBI WGS metagenome assembly JAEIGA01 (sample SAMN17057246, study PRJNA624740) | gut metagenome | biome: biome; isolation source: fecal sample | host: Bos grunniens | place: China: Xizang | collected 2019
CCAGGCATAATAATAGAATTCACTCCTATGACACAATCATGGCCGATGTAGGTGTCTGTCTTTAAACTTCTACAATGGTCATGTGCCATTACAAATGCACCATTAAGAATCCAAGTTCTATCTCCAATATGTACTCCTTGGGGATTTACACTTTTGTCAAGATGTGCTTTATGTGCGATGCGGACACCTTTACCTATGTCCATGCCGTATACTTTACGTAAAATAGCAGGATATAAGTTGGTAGCAATAGTCCACAATTTTACGCGGAAACTCATAACTCAATACCTTGATTTGTTAGTATGTTTTTGCCTGCATTATAGCTTGTACATGCCATAATGTCTTCTGGATCAAGGAACAAATCAAAAGTCTCTTCCAATAGTGTGATAATGTTGAGTTGGTGAACAGAATCCCATTCGCTCACTGTTTCTTTGGAGAAGTTGTCGCCTAATTGATCTGCTGTAGCACCGAATACCTCGGTGAAGATAGCATTGTATTTCTCTAGATTAGTCATAATGTGTTATTTATCTTTTATCTATATGTTATGTGGTGTAATCTCGTTATGAACCCGTAATTACTAGGTAAATGATAGTTTGCTATATAGTTTTTTGCCTGCTTCATTCTTTGGTATTTCAGCGATGACACGTACTTCAAAGGATGTAGCTACAATATGTGTTTTTTGGACGAGCGTATCTTTGATATTGTCTTGTTTATCTGCGTTGGTAATATAGACAATCATCTTTTCATCAGTACCTACGCAGGCACACTCAATGCCGCATTCTGTTTGGATTATTTGTTCGCATTCGTCCAATCCAACGCGCATACCGAAAAGTTTGAGGAAACGTCCCATGCGTCCAACAATATAGTAGCAACCGTCTTCGTCAAAGTACGCGAGATCGCCTGTACGAATATAACCATTACGTTCGTCTCCAAGAGACAGATCTACTTGTTCGCGTGCATAGCCCATAGTGACATTCTTACCACGATAACACATCTCTCCCTCTATATGAGGAGTGGTAATAAGCTTACCATCTGTATCAATGAGCGATAGTTCGCCATTTGGAACGGCAATACCGATACTTCCTACTTTATCTAAAGCCCATTTGGCTGGCAAATATGCCATGCGTGCAGTGCACTCAGATTGTCCGTAGGTGGCAATCCAACGTTTTCCTTTATCGCGACAATATTCTGCAAACTTGATATTGAGGTCAGTTGGCATTTTTCCTCCACCTTGTGTAAGGAGTTCAAGGTCGGGCAAGTCCATTCGGAAGAAACGCATGAGATTGAGTATCTGGAAACTATATGGAACACCTGTGAATGAGGTTGCATGTTGCTCTTTAAGGAATTTCCAGAAATTAATATCTGTCATGCTAAGCCCAGTAATAAGTATAGTTGCACCCACTCGTAAATGGCTGAATACCATGGATAGCCCCATAGTATAGTAGAGCGGTAAAACCATCAATGGGAGGTCTGTCTCTTTAAGTTCGAAGAAAGTGGATATATTCAGTCCTGCTGCTTCAATATTTTCATATTTATGTCGCACAAGTTTTGGACTTCCTGTACTCCCAGATGTAGGAAGCAGATGGGATAAATCTGGATGCAAAACACAAAGATTATCAGAGACTTTGCATAGTAGATATCCGAATTGTGAGTCCACAATTTCTCCCTCTAGCGTTACGTGAGTTGGAGCACAAATATAAGATGGTTTGTAGGTGTCAAGGAGTTGTTGATAAAGCGAATCTTCAGTCTTAACATTGAGGATGAGTGGGACTAATTTGCGACTCTCTAGCATGCTCATTGTCCACGCAATACCTCCAACATTATTCTCGACTAACAAGAAACATAGAGCACGTTCTGGAATATTCGTGCTGATTTGTTGCGAAAGTTGGGTGATTTCAGCATACGTAAGCTTGTCGTTATTGGAATCAATAGCGGCAATGCGTTGTGGTGCAATATGTTCAAGCCCGAGAATCATTATATGGATGCGCAGCCGTCTACGCCAAGTATTTGTCCGGATATATAACTAGCATTATTAGAAGCAAGGAACGCGCAAGCGTGCGCGATATCTTCTGGTGTACCTAAACGACCTAATGCGATGCGTTGGATGCGTTCATCAATCTTATTGCCATCAGATTCGTATAACTCAGCAAAGCGTTCTGTTTGTACAATTCCAGGTGCTACCGCATTTACGCGAATACCTTGTGCCGCAAGTTCTTTTGCTGCTGATTTAGTCATAGAAATAATAGCACCTTTGGTCGCAGAATATGCTACTTGTCCAGGGGAACCAAGTACTGCTGTAACAGATGCAATATTGATGATGCTTCCTCCCCCATTGCGAGCCATTAGGCGGCTGCACAGTTGGATGAGTTCGAGTACTGCAATTACATTAACAAGGAACATACGCTCAGTTTCTTCACGCATGATCATACCTATCTTGCGATTATATACAATACCCGCGTTATTTACTAGACAATCAATACGTCCCTCCGTCTTAAAAATTTGCATCAAGTTTGTTTTGACACTAGACGCATCTGTAATATCCATTACAACTGGATGGATGCGTTCATTATCAGCTGTGAACTTTTGTTTATCACATGCATATACTGTGGCACCATCTTGCGCGAACTGCTCAGCAATTTGACGTCCAATGCCTTGAGCTGCACCTGTAATGATGCAAACTTTATTTTCTAATAATGTGCTCATATCTATGATAATCTTCTTGCTGGATTACCGAATACGGTCCAATTGTCTTCTACATTTCGAGTAACGAAACTACATGCACCAACATGAGTATGGTTTCCAATCTGTACCTCATGGTTAATAACTGCTGCGGAATGAATCATATTGTCATCTCCAATGGTAATTCCACCAATCAACATTGTATGAGAGTCAATTCGATTCCAATTGCCAATTATTACATCATGTCCAATAATCATATTCGATTGAATAAAATTGTAATCACCAATTTTAGCATCAGCCGCTACAGTTGTGAAGGCGCCAATCATGCAACCTTTTCCTAACTGTACGTTAGATCCAATTCGTGCTGTATTATGAATCATGGTTAGGAACTCACCTCCTCGATTGATGATAGACTCCATACACGCTTTACGTGAGCCACCACCGATTGAGCAAATGAATATATCATCATCTTGAGGTTGATATTCTGATATAGTTCCTAAAATAGGTGGATAACCAGAAAAAGTATCCAACGAGTGAATATTGTCATCGATATAACCTTTGATATCGTATTGTGTATTATAACCAATACTCTCGCGTGCCATATCATACATAACACGTCCCATACCGCCAGCTCCTATGATAATTAGATGTTTCATTTTATCATTAATTTGTTTGCAAAATTACAACTTTTTTTCGATATACGCAAATTATTGTTTTTCTTTTGCTTCTTTGATTGTTTGTTCTAATATTTGCTCTATTTGTTTAGCTATGTTGATTGACGAAAAACGTTTTTGACAATCTTCTGCAATGGCTTTTTTGTCATACGAGTCAAGATTTTGACTTACTTGGACGATTGCTTGTTCAAGAGTTTCTTGATTGTTTGTTGGGATAAGTATTCCATTGGTGGAAGTGACTATATCTCGAGGACCGCCACAGTCGGTGGCGATAATAGGTAATCCGCAGGCTAGAGCCTCAATATATGCAACTCCAAAAGTTTCAGATTGTGACGGAAGGACAAATATGTCACTTTCTTGTAGTAGTTCAACTATCTCTTGTTTGGATTTATGTCCTAATAGTTGTACTTTATCTTCGATGTCAAGTTTATTGATTAATTTTTGTAACTTATCTTTTTCTGATCCATTGCCGATAATGCTGAGTCTTAATGATAAGGATGTTAGATTAGCTACGGCTTGAATTAGCATATCAAAATGTTTCTCAGGTATCAATCTTCCTGTTGTTATAAGGTGGACTATTTTACGTTTCGTAGAGTTTTGTTTTTTATAATGAAATTCTTTACCCACCATATTAGGTATCACGATAGAATCCATTCCAATCTGTCGTTGTATATTTTCTTTGAGCGCAGACGATACTGCCAATAGTTGGTTTATGGATGCGTATACTTGTTTTGCTACGCAAATACTGCCTCTAGGAATTGGAGTGTATGCCATTTGACTCCAATGTTCCATGGCTACTATAGGGATATTGTATTTTTGATGTATTGGTATCGCTTTTAGTGTGTTGTGTAGATAGTGTGAATATATGATATCTGGTGTTCCATATTGGTGTTTAGCACGTTTGTATATTACTTCTAGTTGCCATGCATAAAACCATTCTTTAATTTTCGTAGGCAGGAAAAATAACAATGCATATGGCAAAATGAATATATTGAATGTGGCAATGTTGTTATATACACCACATTGTATACCTAACTTTCGCCAATAGAAACGAAATCGTGTATCCACACTCAAAATTGTGACTTGATGTCCTAATTGATAGAGTGCCTCAGCTTGGTCCTTTTCGAAGCAGCCCCAAGTGGGATCTTGCTTGGATGGATATCCTCGTGCTATAATAAATATATTCATTCTATTCTTTGAGCAATTTTTTACGTAATATATCTAAATATCCTCGTCCAAATTTCAAATCTGGTTCGACATAGTTACCTTCCGCCCATTCATTCCAAGAGGTAAGGAATATTATTTTGTGTTCTGCCTGTTTGTGTTGTACCAGGTTTAATGCTTGATCTATCTGTTCTCCAAATACTTCAGGAGTGCTGTTGGTATATATTCTTGCTTTCTTGCCACTTCGAGGCGTTCTGTCCCACTGAGGGAATAACATAGGATATACATTTTCCCATTTATCCTCTTCAGAATATAAATGTTTGTTTATATCTCTTTGATCACATTTTGAAATAATGTGATGTCGGAATAAACGATTACAGATCCCTCTAAAAACGATTTCATACAATGAACGAGATAAATACTCCGCTCTATTATAGCCTCTGCCGTGGACAGCGCTATAGCCATTATCTAGTACCTTTTTATACAATGTTGCTCCTTGACTTGGTATGTTGCGTGTCAGAATCTTGTGTAGAGGTATACTTTCGTTTTCTATATTCTGCTGTAAACCGACAAAATGAATACCTGGTAGTCCATTCTCTTTGGCTAAGTTCAACCACAATTGAATAAACTCACGTGTGTTAGGGAAATCAAGAGGTTTCCATATTAAGAAAAGCGGTTCTCCATCAACAGTGATATATCTATGGTCTTTGAAGGCTGGTAATACATCATAAAAATGTCGAGTATATTCGTCTTCGTTATATACCATCTGCATGAGGGTCATTTCTTTCTGTTTGCGAGTACCTGCTTCCCAACTTTTATTAGTCCAATTATGATTAGCCCATCCCAAACAGAACGGAAAATCTGGTTCTCCGCTACTTAATACTTCTTGGAATGGACGTTCTAACAGTTTATGATCATGACTAAACCAATAATGCCAATAGCAGAATCCTTCTATACCCGCTTCTCGTGCCATTTCTGCTTGTTGTTCGCGCACTTCAGGTATGCGTAAATCATAGAAACCCAAATCTGCAGGAATACGAGGTTGGTAATGACCTTTAAATAAAGGCTTGGCCTTAGCAACATTAGTCCATTCTGTAAATCCCTTCCCCCACCAGTTATCATTCTCTGGAATAGGATGGTATTGGGGTAAGTAGAAGGCGATAACTCGTGCTTTTTTATATTGAATTGGTATCATGGTATTTGTTAGAGTTTCTTAATAATTTTGGCGGGTGAACCTGCTGCTACACAATGCTCTGGAATATCTTTTGTTACTACGCTATTTGCAGCTATTATACTCCCCTTGCCAATATGTACGTTAGGCATAATCATAGCTCCTTCTCCTATCCAAACATTATCTTCTATTACTACTTCTCCTTGGCTTACAAGTTCGCGAGCATAAGGAGGGGTCTCTAATGCTTCATGCGAACTAACACCATGGGAGTTGTCTGTGATGAGTATTCTTGGACCCGTTAGTACATTATTGCCAATGCTAATATGATTAATAGCAGTTATGTGCGATTGTGTGCCAATGCTACAATTATTGCCAATAGAAATTTGAGGAGTAAAGCGTTGCCCAGTTGTTGGGTAATATGCATATGCTGTCAATCTTCCGTAATCACCAATATGTGAACCTACTCCTATGGATATATATTCTTCGCCAATATATGTGGTATGATTACCCAATGTTGAACCTTTCCCAATGACGTTAAAATAACGCGACTTATACCCCGTGAAAAAATACGTGGTGACGCTTTGGATTATACTACACAAGCGTTGTGGAAATATATACGAACAGAATTTGCCGAAAAAAAATATAATTTGTCTCATTGTTGCTGTTATTACATTTAGTGGACTTGAATGTGGGACCTAATAATACTTATAATTGCGATTATAGTGGAGATAGGCAGTAATAATATTCCAATAGTATGTATCTTCTTGAACTGCAAATGATGACAGTAGGATGATAGTGATTGCTTGTTTTGATATTTTATCTTTCGAAGAATCCAAAAACAAAGTTCTATCGAGAAACGTAAATAAAGCAATGTTTTTGTTAGCCCGTTTGTAGTGCTTATTTTGAATAGAAGATATCTAAAAGTACCGAGTTGTATTTTGTCTACGCTAGCACCTGTTGTTTTCCCTGTTGGAGATTTGGTGTACATAGCTCCGCAAAAGTTAGGTAATCGTTGATGCTTTGGATTTGCTGAAAAAACCTCAATATGAAAGTCCCAATCTTCACGCTCTTTAATATGTGTAGGAATGTTGATGTTATGGTCGTCAAGAAATGCTCTTCTATACATGAAACTATGTAGTGGCAACGTACCAAATGTACCCCATGCGGTTAAAATTCGTATTAAACTACATTTAAAACCTCTTACTGGATATCTCTGATTGTACATATCAACCATGCACCAATCAGTATATGTGACGTCCAAATGTTTCTGGTCCATTAATGTGACTTGATATTGTAACTTATTGGGATCAATAGTATCATCTGCATCCAAGAATTGTATGTATTTTCCTCTAGCAAGTGATAATCCTAATTTGCGAGCAGACGCAGAACCTCCATTCTCTTTTTTTATAAGTTTAATACGATTGTCTATCTCTGAAATTTGGCTCACTATGTTTGCACTATTATCTGTAGAACCATCGTCAACAACAATTAATTCCCAATCTGAAAGTGTCTGATTCTGGACAGATATAATAGTTTGCTTAATATATCGTTCAGAATTATAGCATGGTGTTATAATGGATACTTTCATGGCTTACTTTATTTATCGTTATCTACTTGGATTTTTGGTTCCTCCTCTTTTAACATAGGTGAGTAGTAGATGAATTGCATGAGTAAAAATATTTGTATTAAATTAAATGTCTCAAATAGCGACATCAACATCAGTACGCATAATGATACTACACCTAGAGTTGTTTGAATACTAGATGTTTTAAGTGCTCGTCTCATTACGGATGTAAAGATACATATAAATGTAAAACAGAATATGTATCCACCTTGCAAAATAAGCATTAACCATAAATTATGTGTTCCTGATCCCCCTAGATATGTGTCGTTCCATTCTACATTCTGAACTCCATGACCAATCCATGGACTTTGTTGAATCTTGTACAAAGTATTCTCCCAAATAACGGTTCGACCACTAAAACTGCTATCTTTTGACAATGTACCCTCAATAAATTTGGAAATCAATTGAACTTCCTCTATAGATGTACCAAACCATATGAATAGCATGAAAAATGTTATATATAGTGCGAGGAATATCCACAAGAAAATGCGAGGGCGCTTAACGCGTTTGTGTATGATGAGATAACCTGCTAATATCGTTAGTCCTACTGCTGATGTCATTGAACCAACACCTACAACTGAAGCGATTGATACCAAAGTTAAGAAGAATAAATTAGTTTTTCCTCGTCCTGTCGTGAGTGAATATAATGCTTGAGCAGTAATACCCAATAGACATACAAAACCTATTTGATTGTAGTTACCGAACAAGTGTCGTGTGTTATCTCCGCGTCCTACCCACTCGGTATCTATCCACAATCCTTCGGGGAAAAGTACTAGGAGAATAGCATTTAGATAGATAAGGAACGAAAAGGCTTGGGCAATAGGCTTCAAACTATTTCTATAGTCATTTTTCCAATAACAACTTCCTAACAATAGGAATATGATGACATTTAGCCATCTGAATATAGGAGTTAATCCCATACCTGAGGCAAAAATGTAGGTTAATACAGTGTATGCAAACCACCATGTGTTAACCACTGCGTTAAAACCGTTCAATCGTTTCGGTGTTTTGCAATATTGGTATGCTAACATAGCGAAAAATAGCAATTCAATCGCTTGAATTACTCGTGATACGAGATAGGTCATTTCGTTCTTAGGCATACTAATGAACGTAAAACCTATCATGACGAAATATATCATGAACTGCCATGACGATGATGGCGATTTGACCTGATTGTCCGTTGCTGTCATTTGGCGTTTATTCTAATTATTAACGACTTTAAATACGCTTTTTCTTCTTTAGTTAACGATGTTAACCATATGGCAATAGCCCCCATAGTGCATGATGTGAAGAAAGTAAGTAAGATTCTAACTGGAATGTCAATGCGTTGGATGGATAGGTAACATGTAATACTCATGACAATCAAAGGAACGATGATTCGCGCGAACACATTTTTACAAAAATCCATAACATGGATGCCTGCTATGTGTTTCATGAGTGGAAGACGTATCAATGATGTAAATAACTCAATTCCAACATAACACCACATAATGGATGTCATTGGTAATCCTTGCTTCAAACATATCCAACCGATAATGACAACCAATAGTTTCAGGGTGTAAAATACGATACTATATACTTTGATGTTGCCTATGGCCTGATTAGCGGATGTAAGTCCTACGGATATTTGGTCGCACAATGCTGCTATTAATATGAATCTGCAAAACATACTAGCGTGCTCGGGCACATCTGTCAGCCATAACTCCAATAGTGTATCCATTTCTGCTATCAAAGGTAGTGCTACCATCGCTAGCAATAAGAAGGCGTATTTACTTGCTTGTTCGCTTAGATGAATCATTCTGTCACGCTCACCACTACCTTCTGCTTTCATTATTTGTGGGTTCATTGCTTGCATGATGGATGTAGAAACGAATTGTACAGCACCACACACTTGTTGAGCCACACCATAAGCTGAATTAACTATGGTACCGTATATCAAATTCAATACTATGGCAATACCTTGGTTGCGGGCAATTATACATCCTGCTGAGTATACTGTCCACCCCGCAAAATTGCTTAGATCCTTGATGTAAGACTTATCCCATTCTTTTAATCGTGGTAGATGGAACTCAGGAAATTTAATCATAGCATAAATAGCAAAGGCAAGGATATTAAATACGGATATTCCAACTAACATGCTTGAGTATGCCACCAATTGGTCACAAGTTATTTTGGATAGCACAATAGCTATCACTAGGCGTAGAATACCATCTACTACATCTATTGCTGAGGTGTATACAATGTTTTCTCTTGCTATGAATAAAGCACGAATAGGCGCATTGATAAACGTGAAGAAGAGCATGATGACCGCAGCTGCATATACATACATTGCTGCACTTTGACGAGTTGCTTCTATATTCAAGAAGTCGTGCGTAATCCATGGACCAAGGATAATCAATATGATGGCTATACTGCTACCTAACAATAGATGTAATAACCAACTATTACCAAAGACTTGCCTAATTTTATCCGTATCTTTGCGTCCATGATAGAACGATAAGTAGCGTTGAGTTGTAATGGTAAGTGCATTTGTTACAAATGATAGCATAGCCACTACACCTGCTGTCACAGTGAATATACCATAATCACTCTGCCCAAGAATAGACAGAATCAGTCGAGTAGAGTACAACGAAAGACACACATTGATGATTGTTCGTGTGTACTGGGCAATGGTATTTACTATGATGCGTTGTGAAGAAGTCATTACTTATCTTGTCCCCAAATTTTTCATGCAAACTTCCAACGAATCTGTCCAATAAGGCACATTCACTCCAAACGTCTGCTTTATTTTTGTTTTATCCAATACTGAATATGCTGGGCGTTTTACTGGAGAAGGAAACTCATCGCTATGGCAAGGTTGAATATCGCAATTGGTATGGGCTGCATAACGTGCAATCAGTTTAGCAAAGTCATACCAACTACATACTCCCTCATTGCTGTAGTGATATACACCATTATGACCTATATATTTGCGTTCAGAAACAATGTCGTGGATTGCTAATGCTAAATCATATGCATATGTAGGTGTACCCACTTGATCAAATACAACTTTCAACTGCGGTTTGCTTGCTGTTAGGCTTAACATTGTCTTTACAAAGTTTTTTCCAAACTCGCTATATAACCATGCTGTACGTACTATCACATAGTTGCAACCAGATGCTATGATATTCTCTTCTCCCTGCAATTTTGTTCTTCCGTATACTCCGGTAGGTTTACCTTTTTGTTCTTCGCTACAAGGCTTGTTGTATGGATCACCACCAAAGACATAGTCGGTCGATATATGTATTAAAACACCATCTACCTCTTTCATTGCTGTGGCAAGATATTCTACTGCTGTTGCATTTAGCAGTTCGCATAATGTCTCGTCTGTTTCTGCTTTATCTACATTAGTGTATGCTGCACAATTGATAATGCATTTCACATTATTCTCGTGCACTACTTGGCGTATAGCATCTAGCGAGGTGATGTCAAGTAGAGTAGTCTCCATACCCTCAGCCTCTACCACATCGGTATAAATATATTTGTCGCAGCTAGCCTTAGCAACTATTCGTATTTCTTGTCCTAACTGACCGTTTGCTCCTGTTACTAGTATATTCATAGACATGTCAATCTTGCTTTGTTGCTCCTTGATTTGCATTCCATACGAATGGCGAATCAAAATCCTCCAATCTAGGATGTTTTTTGTCTTTTTCGCTCAATAGGGCTTCTTCTATAGCTAGTCCCCAATCTATGCCTAAAGTTTCATCCATGATAGAGATGCCACCATCTGCTTCTGGATGGTAGAAATTATCGCACTTATATTGGAAAATAGCACTTTCGCTCAAAACAGCAAAACCATGTGCAAATCCTTGCGGGATAAAGAACTGTCTGTGATTGTCTTCGGTAAGTAGTACTGCCACATGTTGCCCATAATTTGGACTACCTTTGCGAATATCCACTGCAACATCTAGCACTTGACCTTTTACACAACGAACCAATTTGCTTTGTGCGTAAGGCGGACGCTGGAAGTGTAAACCACGCATCACACCATATTTTGACATGCTTTCATTGTCTTGTACAAAACAAATATCACCTATCTTCTCTTTGAATTCTCGTTCTGAGAAACTTTCAAAGAAGTATCCACGTGTATCACCGAATACCTTAGGTTCTATGATATATACACCTTCTATTGCAGTCTTTATAACTTCCATATCGTGCTTGTTTATTTCCCAATCTCATTTTTCTACAAGAAATGATCAATCAAGATTGGATAAGCCTGTTTGTTTTACCTCGTCTATTACTTTTAGTAGATACTGACCGTATTGATTCTTCAACATTGGTTGAGCTAGTTCGCGCATGCGATCCTCTGTTATCCAACCTTGTCGGTATGCAATACCTTCCAAGCATGCTACCTTCAAACCTTGACGCTTTTCCAATACTTCAATATATGTACTTGCTTCTGACAATGAGTCGTGTGTACCAGTGTCCAACCACGCAAAACCACGACCCAAAGTCTGAACTTTCAATTCGCCAGCAGCTAGGAATTCTTGATTGACTGTTGTGATTTCATATTCTCCGCGAGCAGATGGTTGTATGCTAGATGCTATATCCACCACTTTGTTAGGATAGAAATATAATCCGACTACTGCGTAATTGCTCTTTGGTTTAGCAGGCTTCTCTTCTATGCTCAAACAGTTACCTTCTCTGTCAAACTCTGCCACACCATAACGTTCAGGGTCGCTTACCCAGTAACCAAATACGGTAGCTTTCTTATCTTCTTCTGCTGCACGCACTGCCTCTTTGAGCATTGCAGTAAAACCTGAACCATGGAAAATGTTATCTCCTAATACCAAGCAGGCACTATCATCTCCAATAAATTCTTTGCCTATTGTGAATGCTTGAGCCAGACCATCTGGTGATGGTTGTTCTGCATAACTAAAATTCACACCATAATCACTACCATCACCTAGTAGGCGTTTGAATCCAGGCAAATCGTATGGGGTAGAAATAATCAAAATGTCGCGTATACCAGCCAACATCAGTACGCTGATTGGATAATAAACCATTGGTTTATCGTATATTGGCATCAACTGCTTACTTATTCCCTTGGTGATTGGGTACAATCGCGTTCCCGAACCTCCTGCTAAAACGATTCCTTTCATATTGTCTGTTTTTTATTTACACTTTACTGCTACGAGATATAGTCACTTCTCGTAGAAGCTGGTGCGGATTAATCTCTTCTAAAAATATCCCTAGTATATACTTTTTCTTTCACATCTTCCAAACATGCGTCATATCTGTTTGCAATAATGGCCTGTGAGAGTTCTTTGAATTTCGCTAAATCATTCACCACTAGTGAACCAAAGAAGGTAGTCCCGTCCGTTAAGGTAGGTTCGAAAATGATTACCTGTGCACCTTTGGCTTTGACACGCTTCATGATACCTTGAATGCTAGATTGTCTGAAATTATCCGAATTGGATTTCATGGTTAGTCGATAGACACCTATCGTACAACTGTGCTCCTCTTGTGCATTGTATTGACCATTGTTGTAGTAGTCGTAGTATCCTGCTTTTGCTAACACTCGATCTGCGATGAAATCTTTTCTCGTGCGGTTGCTTTCTACAATTGCTTCTATCAGGTTTTCTGGTACATCTTGGTAATTCGCTAGTAACTGCTTAGTGTCTTTAGGTAGACAGTAACCACCATAGCCAAATGACGGATTGTTGTAGTGAGTACCTATGCGTGGGTCAAGACATACACCTTCAATGATGGATTGTGTGTTCAAACCCTTCATTTCTGCATATGTGTCGAGTTCGTTGAAATAACTCACGCGCAGCGCCAAGTAGGTGTTAGCAAATAATTTTACAGCCTCTGCCTCGGTAAAGCCCATAAATAGCGTATCTATATCTTCCTTGATGGCACCTTCTTGCAATAACGTAGCAAACTGCTTGGCTGCCTTCATCAGTCGCTCGTCTTGCATGTTAGTACCTACGATAATGCGTGACGGGTACAGATTGTCATATAACGCTTTGCTTTCACGCAAAAATTCAGGAGAAAACAATATGTTCTCTGTGCCAAATTTCTGACGTACTGATTCAGTATATCCGACAGGTATTGTAGACTTAATTACCATGATGGCATTTGGGTTGACCTTCATGACCAATCCTATTACTGCTTCAACAGCTGAGGTGTCGAAATAGTTTTTTTGACTATCGTAATTCGTTGGTGCGGCTATGACTACATATTCTGCCTCTCTATATGCCATTTCTGCATCTAATGTAGCAGATAAATCTAGTTCTTTCTCAGCAAAGTACTTCTCAATATACTCATCTTGAATGGGCGATTGACGACGGTTGATCATATCTACCTTTTCAGGTATAATATCCACAGCCAACACCTTGTGATGTTGTGCTAGCAATGTCGCTATTGACAAGCCTACATATCCTGTTCCAGCTACAGCTATTTTCATTGGTCTGTTTTTTGAGCGTTTGAAGATATTAGTTCAAACGCAAGTTGTCGTTATAATCGTTTTAAATTATAGTCTTCCATCTACTACACTTCGATCTACGAAATCCTTAACGTCAAATATTACTGCGCCTTGGTCTTTATATTTCTTGAAATCGAATGTTTTAAATTGTTGATGGCTCACGCACGCAATAACTGCTTGGTACTCTTTGTCAGGATCAATGGCTGCTATCAGCTCTTTGCCATATTCGTGTTTAACCACAGCTGCACTTGCCCATGGATCATATAGATCTACGTTACATCCAAAGTCTTCTAGCTCATCCACAATGTCTACTACCTTGGTGTTGCGACAGTCTGGACAATTCTCTTTGAAGGTTACACCTAAAACCAATACGTTGGACTTGTTAATCTTGTGATCCTTTTGAATCATCAGTTTAAGTACTTTGTCTGCGATAAATTTGGCAATCGAGTTATTTACAGCGCGACCAGACAATATTACTTGTGGATCGTAACCGAGTGATTTAGCTTTGTGTGCCAAATAGTATGGATCTACGGAGATGCAATGACCGCCTACCAATCCTGGACGATATTTTAGGAAGTTCCACTTGCTACCTGCAGCTTCAATTACATCGTTTGTGTCAATGCCTACACGGTCGCAGATTAGTGCTAACTCGTTCATGAAAGATATGTTCACATCTCGTTGACTGTTTTCTACTGCTTTTGCTGCCTCTGCTACCTTCATGTTAGGCGCCTTGTGGGTTCCGTTTTCCAAAATGGTGTTGTACAAAGCATCCACCAGGTCTGCTACTTCTGGTGTAGAACCGGATGTGATTTTTTTAATTTTAGTCAAAGTGTTTACTTTATCTCCCGGATTGATACGTTCTGGGGAATAGCCGCAATAAAAGTCTTCATTAAACTTCAATCCGCTATGTTTTTCTAATACTGGTACGCAGTCCTCCTCTGTGCAACCAGGATATACTGTTGATTCATAGATCACGATATCACCCTTCTGCAAGGTTTTGCCTATTGTCTCGCTCGCTTTCAATAAAGGAGTCAAATCAGGGTTGTTAAAACGATCAATAGGAGTAGGTACGGTTACAATGTATGTATTTACTTGTTTGAGCTCCTCAGCGTTACTAGTAAATGTTAAACCAATCTTTTTGGTGTTCTCATATGCATCACGAGCTTGCTTCATGCCTACGAGGTCTGCTTCTAATGTGTGGTCCTCTCCGCGGTTCAATTCGTCTACACGCGCTTGGTAAATATCAAAACCAATTACGCGGTATTTCTTACCATACTCAATAGCCAAAGGCAATCCTACATAACCTAAACCGATAACGGCAATTATTCTTTCGTTTAGTTTCATATATTTGTGTTGTTTCTATAATTCTGTTATTGCTCACTTTAAGCGCGCAAAGGTACTACTTTTTTTTGATCTGTGCAAGTAAATATAAAAATATTTATTTTTAATATTTTTTTTGCTTACTTCTTGATACGTTCATGTGCGCACTATTCACGCACTATTCACGCACTATTTACGCACAATAGACGCACAATAACAATGTTTTTGTGCTAGTTTCTCCATAACATGCCTGTTTTTCTATCAATTGTTATTGTTACTAGCCAATAAATTATTCCATAATTTTTTTTCTATTGCTATTGCTAGTTCCAAAAAAAAATAGTACCTTTGCACCTTAATTGCGTAGACTGCGCATATATCGATTTTATTGTACCATTTGTACTATTTTGAACAACATAAATACAGCGGCATGACCGCATTGAACGATAATATTTATATGAAGAATTTTAAATTATGGAATGTGGTATTTGGTTGGACGATTTTTGCTATCGCAGCAGCCACTTACCTTATGACGATGGAGCCTACTGCCTCATTTTGGGACTGTGGCGAGTTTATCGTGAGTGCTAACAAACTTGATGTGGGGCACCCACCTGGAGCACCTTTCTTTATGCTTATAGGTCGCTTTGCATCACTTTTTGCTAGTGATCAATCACATGTGGCGATGTGTGTAAATGCAGTTTCTGCATTGGCATCTGCTCTCACTATCCTTTTCCTCTTTTGGACTATTACTGCTCTTGGACGCAAGTTGATTTGCTCTCAACTCTCAGCTTTAAATTCTCAACTTTCGCTTACCCAAGGCATTGCTATCCTTGGTGCAGGTGCTGTGGGTGCATTGGCATACACTTTCTCCGACACTTTCTGGTTCTCGGCTGTTGAAGGTGAGGTATATGCTCTTTCTTCTCTCTTTACAGCGGTGGTATTCTGGCTTATTCTCAAGTGGGATGAACATGCAGATGAAGAGGGTTCTGATAAGTGGCTTATCTTAATTGCATACCTCATGGGCTTAAGTATTGGTGTGCACTTGCTCAACCTCCTTACCATACCTGCTATTGTGCTCGTTTACTATTTCCGTCGTCATCAGTTCTCATGGAAGGGTGTTATGGGCGCTTTCGGCGTTTCGGTAGCTATACTAGCGGTTATTCTTTATGGTATTATTCCTGGAGTTCCTACTATTGCAGGATGGTTTGAGTTGCTCTTTACCAATACTTTAGGATGTCCATTCAATACAGGATTAGCTATTTATCTTATCCTCATGGCTGCGGCACTCGTATGGGCTGTTTGGGAGAGTTATTGTGTCATAGATAAAGAGGAGAAACTCAATACTCGCACTATCATTTCTTTCGTTTTGGCCATGGCGTTTGCTGGTGTTCCATTTATCAAAGAAAGTTGGGCAATTGGTATCATCTTAATCAGCGTGATGCTTATTGTTCTATTTACAAAGAAAGACATCATTCCTGCGCGTTGGCTTAATACC
>JAEIGA010007480.1_pt1 | contig 16587 bp, 30 predicted proteins | sample 9270691 | NCBI WGS metagenome assembly JAEIGA01 (sample SAMN17057246, study PRJNA624740) | gut metagenome | biome: biome; isolation source: fecal sample | host: Bos grunniens | place: China: Xizang | collected 2019
ACTATGGAAAAAATGAGCAGTATTACATTTCCAGACGGTACTACTTATGAAGTAGTAGACGCTGAGGCTAGAAAACGTATTAATAATATTCCTAATGACTGTGAAGAGACTTTTGCGTTTCTGACCACTAACTATGTAGCTACTAATGAAGAAAATTTATGCTTACAAATATGTCAAGAATTTTTACAAACTGGAAAAGCTCATGGTTTTATTAATATTACATGGGACGCTAATGACTATTTCACTGGAACAATTTCACGTTATGCTTCGTCCTCAGCACAATTAATTATTGGTAGAGCTAACCAAAGTTATATTTTAAAGGCAAAATCTAACGGTGAAACAATTACTATGGCTAAAATTCAATAGGGTAAAGAAAAGGCAGCTTATAAAACAGCTGCCTCTTTTTATTTGTACTTTACTAACTCTCTTATTTTGGTATAATATGTTAATTGATATAGGAGAGAAATATATGAAACATATTTGTACTAGCTTAATAGCGCCGGTCGGCGTAGTGAGGTTAGTACTACTAAGGGTTAAAAAAATATAACCCTTTTTATAGTACCATCTTCATTTAACTCAATACCTTTAACGTACTTACGCCAGAAAGCTCTTTTATTATCACGTTTAAGGGCGTTATATAGCTCTTTCCAGTCACTTTTTAATAACTCTAGGTAAGGTGTAAGGTCACGCTCTTTAAGTGGCTCTAAATGGATTTCTAGAGCTTGTAATTTAGCTTTAAGGTCTGCCATATCCTCATCATACTCAGCCTCTGTTATATCGTCTTTACGATACATACGCTTTACCTTAATCATCTCGTCTTTTACTTTCTTAATTTTATCCTGTAATCTATCATCTTTTTCAGTAATATCCTCTATATTGTTAGTATCCACGTAGTGGCTAATATATTGATCTAAATTATTTAATAGATATTCCTCTATAACAGGCTCTTTTAATTGTGTTGAAAAGTCACACTTTCTTTCTCTGAAACGATTAGGGCAGCGGTAATAAATGTATTTTTTTCCCTGTTTATTAGTACATACTCTAGATGATAACATACGGTTACAAGTAGGACAGTGCATTAATCCACTAAATAAATATATTGTACCTGTAGGAGCGCTTTTTATATTCTTACTTAAAATGTATTGTATTTTATCAAAAGCAGCTTTATCTATATACGGATCTTCTACATAACTGTCATTACCTCTGTAGTGACCGTACATTTTAGGATCTTTTAATATGTTAGAGAAAGCGTTATAACCAAATTGACTGTCATGTTTATCTCTTGCGTAAATAAAAGCTTGTTGTTTATTGTGATACTTTAAAAAGTGGTCAATAAAGTCCATTACTATAGGAGCTGTTTCAGGATTTTTAACCACTCTTTTAACTCCGTCTATTTTCTTAGTCATATAACCAAAAGTTAACGCCTTATAACCGCTAATAGCTTGACCAGTCTTTACTTTATACTCATTAACTATTTTTATACGCTCTCCAGTCTGATCTGCCTCTAGCTCAGCTATTGTTAGTTTCATATTTACAAAGGCTCTACCATTAGCGGTAGATAAATCGTATTTCTCCTCTGTGGCAGTCCATATTACAGGATCTATATACTTCATACATTCGTGGTACTCAGCTACTGATCTAAAAAATCTGTCCAACTTAATAAATAAAATACGGTCAAATTTTTTAGCTCTAGCATCATTTAGCATACGTTGTAGCTCAGGACGGTTTTTAATAAGTTTGCGTCCACTTACTCCTAGATCCTCATACCAGTCTACTATTTTTAAGTGGTGTTTCTCGCAATATTCCATTAATTTGTCTCTCTGTGAGTCTGGTGATATACCATGTAGTTTCTGCTCTTGGCTGGATACACGTATATAACAGGCTACAAGTTGCATTTTCTCGTTGTGTGGTGACATATTGTAACCTCCTTTATTATAAAATTAAGTGTTGAAATTTTTAATATGTTATATTAATATAGTTTTAGAACAAATGTTCTAAAAATTTGTTCTAAAAATAAGGTGAGGTGCTGTTATGAGTGAAACTGTTAAAAAACAAATTATTGAACTTGTAAAAGAGTGTACAGATATAGAACTCTTATACTTAATTCAAAGTCTACTTGCTACTCCTGATGGTCAGACTTTATAAGCTCACTCATCATAACCTCGATAATTCTCTTCTGATCTTTATTTAGTTTACTAGCATAAGTTAATATCCTTAATAAGTCAGAGTCTTTTCTAAGCTGATGAATTAGTACTGCTAATTCGTCAGCTCTTTTTTGTTCCACTGGTCTTTCTTTTGGTACATCATAACCAGCTAACCACATTTCAGATACGTCTAACGCTTTAGCTATTTTATAGATAGCGTCCTGTTTAGGTTGCCATCTATTGCTAATATAAGATGATAATGACGATTTACTTATTCCTGATTTTTCAGATAACTCTACCGCTTTCATGTTTCTAAGACTTAATGCCTCAGAAATTCTATTTTTTCTTTTGTACTTATCCATATTATCCCTCCTTAGTGATAAGTCCAATATACTATAAAAGTTTAGAAAAAACAACAAAAAGCATTTAATGTTTAACAATTTGTTTAGAAAATCTATACTTAGGTATTGACAATTGAAATTATATCAATATAATGATACTTGTAAGGTTTAGAAAACTAAACTACTCGATAGGCACTCAAGGAGGTGAACAGATGAATTATAAGAAACTAAAACTTAAAATTAAAGAAGTGTATGACACTCAAGAGGCTTTTGCTGACGCTATGGAAATGAGTAGAGTGGCCTTAAATCAACGTCTTAACAATGCGGTACAGTGGACTACTCCAGATATTGCTAAAGCGTGTGAGTTATTAAGTATTCCACTTGAGGAAGCTCATCTATATTTTTTTACTCCAGAAGTTTAGAAAACAAAACTTTAATAGGAGGTAATATAGATGAACGGTGAAAGCATTTTAAGGACTCTTATAGAGTTATTAGAGAGTCAGGAACAAATAAAGATTACATACGAACTTAAAGAGAGGGAGAAAAATGATTAAGAACGGTCTTTTAATTTTATCAGTAATAATGGCTATGGTGGTATTTGTGTTAGCTGCCATGCACTTTAACCCATTAGTAGCAGTGTTAAGCGGTGGATATATTTTATTATTCTGCTGGGTTAATGAGGTAGGGGTAAATGGTTAGGTTATTTAATCACCAGTCAGAGGCACTTAAAGACGTTAAAGACCTTAACAAGTGTGCATTTTACCACGACATGGGATTAGGTAAGACTTTTACAGGTGCTGAGAAAATGATGGAGTTAGGAGCTAGAGTAAATCTAGTTATCTGCCAAAAATCTAAAATAGCTGACTGGGTGGATCACTTTAAAGATAATTATGTTCACTACACACGTGACTTAACTAATAAAAAAGATTTTGAGACTTTTATTTTTGAAGCAAGTAGAACAGATTTAACTGCTCGTGTGGTAGGCGTTATTAACTACGAATTAGCTTTTAGGAGACCTGAGTTAGCTAAATTAAAAGACTTTACTCTTATGTTAGACGAGTCCTCACTTATACAGAATGATCAAGCTAAACGCTCTAAGTTTATTCTCAATAAGTTAAAACCAACTAACGTAATACTACTAAGCGGTACTCCCACAGGTGGAAAATACGAGAACTTATACAGTCAGTTAAAGCTCTTAGGTTGGAACATTAGTAAAACTACTTATTGGAATACATACATTAATTATCACTTTGACGATTACGGAGGCTTTCCTGTGAGAGTGGTAGACGGTTATAAGAATGTAGACAGACTTAAACGTAAAATGCGTGAGTATGGTTGCCACTTCTTAAAGACTGATGAGGTTATGGATCTACCAGAGCAGATTTTTACTACTGTTAAAGTACCTATGAGTAAAGAGTACAGAAAATTCAAAAAAGACAGAGTGGTAGATGTGGACGGTGTGCAGCTAGTAGGTGATAACACACTTACTAAAATGTTGTATGAGCGTCAGTTATGCGGTCAATACAGTAAGGATAAGTTAGAGGCCTTTAGAGATTTAGTAGAGAGTACAAATGATAGACTAATAGTATTTTATAACTTTACGAGTGAGTTAACTTTATTGGCTGAAATAACTACAGGAGAGTTAAATAGACCTATAGCAGTAGTGAATGGTGAATTTAAGAGATTAGACAATTATGAGATGTTAGATAACTCCATAACATTTATACAGTATCAAGCTGGAGCTATGGGGCTTAACTTACAAAAGGCTAATAAAATTATTTATTATAGTCCACCTTTATCTAGTGAGTTATATGAGCAGAGTAAGAAGCGTATTAACCGTATAGGTCAGTCTAGGACGTGCTACTACTATAACTTAACGGTCACAGGCAGCGTGGAGGAAAAAATTTATAACACATTAGCTATGAGACGTAACTTTACAGAAAAATTATTTGAGGGGGTAGAAAATGATTAAAACAGAATTTAGTAAACCAATTACCGTAGGTTATCTTATGGAGTTATATGAGTGCTGTGGTATGACAGTGGAAATTAATGACGGTGAGATCACTGGCGTTAACTTTGAGGAGGCGTAAAATGAGTAAACCAGATTTACACGTAGTTAGTTTTTCAGGCGGTAAAGATAGTACAGCTATGTTACTTAGAATGAAAGAGTTGGGTATGAAAATAGACATAATTTTATACTGTGACACTACCGTAGAGTTTCCAGCTATGTATGACCACGTTAAAAAAGTAGAGGCGTATGTAGGTATACCTATTAAGGTGTTAAGGAGTGACAAGGACTTTGAGTATTATATGTTACATCATAAAGTAAACGCTCGTAACGGTGAAATAAAACAAGGTTACTCTTTTCCTGACGCTCGTAACCGTTGGTGTACGCGAGCGCTTAAAACAGATCTAGTAAAAAGATACTTACGTAACTTAAAGAAAGATTATAACGTAATCGAATACTTAGGTTTAGCTGCTGATGAAAGCTATAGACTTGAGAGAGCTAATAATCAGAGAGAAAACGTAAGATACCCTTTAGTAGAGTGGGAATGGACTGAGGCGGACGCTTTACAGTATTGCTACAATAAAGGTTTTGACTTTGGCGGTTTATATGAACTATTTAGTAGAGTTTCATGTTGGTGTTGTCCACTACAACCTCTAAGTGAATTAAGGACATTAAGAAAAGAATTTCCTGAGTTATGGAATAAGTTATTAAATTGGCAAACTAAAACACGTAGAACATATAAACCTACTTACACGGTACAAGAGTTAGACATACGTTTCCAATTTGAAGAGGAAAAACTAGCAAGAGGTGAGAGCATTACTAATAGACAGTTTTATACAGAGCTTAAAGAGAGATTAAATAAGGAGGCGTAACAGTGGGAGTTGAGAAGATTTTTGAGAACAAAATTAAACGCTATCTTAAAGACCATAAATGCTACTGTGTTAAGTATCATGGTAACAGATTTAGCACTAGTGGTACGCCAGATATTTTAGCTTGTATCAATGGCTATTTTGTAGCTATTGAAGTAAAAGCGGATAGCGGTAAACCGTCAGAGTTACAGTTAGTTAAGATAGATGATATTAGAAAAGCTGGGGGCTTTGCTTACGTGGTATATCCTAGCGGTTGGAAGAAATTAAAGGACATTATAGACGGTCTTTTAATAGATAAATTTAATAGAGAGGAGGACGTGATTTTAAGATGAACGAAGAATTATTAAACGCATTAAAACTAATCAAAGATGAGTGCAAAAAGCATAGTAATTGTATTGGTTGCCCACTTATTAACCCTTGCGGTGATTGTGGAGTACAAGAAGATGCTCCTGACGGTTGGTTATTAGAAGAAAGGGTGGTGTACTTTTAATGAGACTATATGAAATCACAGGAGACATTTTAGCTTTACAGGAAATGTTAGAAAATGAGCTAGATGATCCACAAGTATTACAAGACACTTTAGAGGGTGTGCAAGGTGAGTACGAATTTAAGTTAGAGTCTTACTGTAAGGTTATTAAAAACTTAGAGTCAGACGCTGAGGCACTTAAGAACGAGGCTAAGCGTCTAACAGACAGACGTAAGGTACTTGAAAATAACATTGATAGACTTAAAAAAGCTATGTTTGAGTCTATGAAAGCCACTAATACACCTAAAGTAAAAGGACAATTATTTACTGTAGCCATTCAAAAAAACGGTGGTAAGCTGCCAATTATTGTAGACGTAGATGTAGATGAGTTACCAGACGAGTTAGTTAAGGTGGTAGAGAGTCCAGACTTAGAGGCTATTGGTAAATTATTAGAAAAAGGTGAGAGTCCACTAGCTCACTATGGAGAGCGTGGAGAGAGTTTAAGAATTAGATAGTAGGAGAGGTGTGGAAAATGGACGAAATTATGAGAGTAATAGAATTAGCGTTTTCTGAGTATAAAAAAGAGTTTGGAGATGACGCTAAGTTAGAAGAAGATGAAACGTTTGTAACAGTTTTTAATAACTGTGTTCTTATTATCAGTTTAGAGGACGGTAGATTAAAAACTAACTTTATATTTGGAGAGCCTTATAGAGTTGACATGACGTTAAATATTTATGAGGAGGAAAATTAATGGCAACAGCAGTACTTATTTTAGGACAGAGTGGTACAGGTAAGAGCTACTCTATGAAAAACTTTAATGAAGATGAGTTATGTCTTATCTCAGTGCAAAAAGCACTCTTACCATTCCGTAAGAAATTTAAAGAGACAGTGGTAACTGATAAGTACGCTGAGATTATCAAAACAATGAAAGCTACTAAAAAGAAAGTGATCGTAATTGACGATACACAGTATTTAATGGCTAACGAGTTTATGAGACGTGCTACAGAGCGTGGCTACGATAAATTTACTGAGATTGCACAAAACTTTTGGAGCTTAATTGTACAGGAAGTTAATAACTTACCTAATGACACTATTGTATATTTGCTTTGCCACACTGCTACAGATGAAAACGGTGTAGAAAAAATGAAAACTATCGGTAAGTTAGTAGATGAGAAAATTACACCAGAGGGCTTATTTACTATCGTACTTAAGACAGCAGTAAGTGACGGTAACTATGCTTTTGTTACTCAAAATAACGGTAAAGACACTGTTAAGAGTCCAGAGGGAATGTTTAGTACATACGCTATTAACAATGACCTTAAATATGTAGACGATAAGATCCGTAACTACTATGAGTTAGGTGATAGTTTCCTAACAGATGAGGAAATCGCAGAAATTGACGAAGAAGCTAAGAACGTAGACATTGAGCCACCTAAACCACGTGAAGAGCGTAAACGTAAGTCACGTGATACAGAGGAGCAGAAACCACTCAGACAACGTAAGTCACGTGAAGAGGTACAGGAAGAAAATAAAGCTAAAATGGATCAGTACTTAGAGGACTGTGACAAAGCTGTAGATGAAGTAGCTAACGGACGTGAGGAAGTACCATTTGAAGAAGTGGCAGCTGCTACAGATACGGTAGCTAAACCTGAGTTAGAACAGCCACCTAGACGCAGACGTAGACGTACAGAGTGAGGCATAGTAACGCCAGATGAAAACGGATTTTATCCAGTACCAGATGAGCATAATATTTTTTTAAAATAAAAGTTTAGAAAACTAAACCACAGGAGGAGGAGGTGAGGGTATGGCTACTGTATTAAAAGAAAAATATCACAAACTTACTGTAGTTGAAGTGTTACCCACTTCTCCTATAAAGGTCTTATGTGAGTGTGAATGTGGAAATAAGACCGTAGTTTTAAAGTCAAACTTAGTAAAAGGTCACACTAAAAGTTGTGGGTGTAACAGGGTACAAAACGCTAAAAAACAATTTACAAAACATGGACAAAGTAATACTAGACTCTATCGTATTTGGGTGGAAATGAGGAACAGATGTTACTTAAAATCAGACACTAACTTTAGTAAATATGGAGCTAGAGGTATTACAGTCTGTGACGAGTGGCGTAATGACTTTAAGGCTTTTTATGACTGGTCTATGGTTAATGGTTACTCAGATGAGTTAACTATAGACCGTATAGACGGTAAAGGTAACTATGAGCCTACTAACTGTAGGTGGGCTACATATAAAGAACAAAATTTAAATAGAACATTTAGGAGGTAAGTTAACATGAGTTTTAACTTTGAAAAATTTGACCAAGCAATTAACGGAGAGGACATGGCTAAACAAATTGAAGAGGCTAAAAATAACCCTCAACAATCAGACAAACAAGTAGAGGCTGGTAACTACACTGTAAAAATTGAAAAAATGGAGATTGCAGCTACTAAAGACGGTAGACCTATGTTTAAGGTACAATGTCGTATTTTAGACGGTGATTTTAAGAAATGGTGCTTATTTATGAACAGAGTTATCTATGGTACTAAAAATGACGCTGGAATGATTTCTAGTGTAATCGGTTGGTTAGAAAAATTAGAACCTAGCGTAGACGTGGAATTTAAAAACTACACTCAATTTAGTGAGTTAGTGTTAGACATTTTTGAAGAGGTGGCTGACGCTGTAGAACTTGACGTAGCGTATGATCCAGACGCTTTTAACTCTATCAGTATTACAGAGGTATTTGACGCTGAGTAATTACATAGAGGAGTGGTGTTATAGCTGCTCCTCTTAATTATAGAGAGGAGTTAGTAGATGAAAATACTACTTGTAAATGTGGATAGTCGTTGGAATATGGCAATAAGAAAAATGTACGCCTATTACAGTAAAGAGCATGAGGTGGACATGCTAGACCTTGATTTTAAAGGTTATCCACATAAGAAAACAAAAGTAATAGACGGATCTAATTATGATCAGGTATTTATCAGTAACATATTTGACATTAATAAAGACAGAGTAACGGTTATTAACTGTAATGACGTTACTTATGGAGGTATAGGCTCTAATTATCCAGAGCGTCAATTACCACCTGAGATAGAAAAAAGTGAGCCTTATTATTTTCCTGATGAGGACACTAGTTACGGATTTATTACTAGAGGGTGCATTAGACAATGTTGGTTTTGTAAAGTGCCTAAATATGAGGGAAAACTTAAAGAGTATAACCGTATAGAGAATATTGTAAAGCATAAGAAATTTATAGCACTAGACAATAATATTTTTGCCTATGACGGTTGCTGTGATGTATTTCAGTGGTTAATAGACCATGATATAGCGTGTGACTTTAATCAGGGCTTAGATTTTAGACTAGCCACTGATGAAAATATGAGACTCTTAGCGCAGCTCAAATATTTAAAATCAGAGTATATTTTTGCTTTTGATGATCCTAAGTATCAGAAAGCACTAGATAAAAAAATAGTGCTTATTAAAAAGTACATACCTAAAGACTGGCGCATTAAGTTTTATATCTATATACACCCTAGCATGAGCATAGAGTTATTAATTCAGAGAGCTGAATGGTGTAGAAAAAATAAATGCTTACCTTATGTTATGCGTGACGCTGAGTGTTGGAATGATCAAAACAGAGATTTTTATACAGATTACGCAGCTTATTGTAATCAACCTAGTTTCTTTAAAAATATGACTTTCCCAGAGTTTTTAATAAAAAGAGAAAAAGGGAAGTCCATAAACGAGGCTAGGAGGTTGAGTGATTTAGCTATATATGAGGAGGCGTTAAAATGCTCCACTTTATAGATTTTGAAGTATTTAAGTATAACTGGCTCTGCGTTATAGCTAATCCTATTGCTAAAACTGAGACGGTTATAGTAGATGATCCTAAACAGCTTACGGACTACTACAACAAACATAAAGACGAGATATTTATAGGTTATAACATACGAGACTATGACAGTTATATTTTTAAAGGTATCTTAGCTGGTTTTAATCCGTATGAGGTTAATGAGCATATCATTACTAAAGGCTTAAAAGGTTATCAATTTAGCTCCACTCTTAGAGAGTTTCCACTTATCACGTATGACTTACTACAATTAAATACATCTCTCAAACAATTAGAAGCTTTTCAAGGTCATAACGTGTATGAGTCAGAGGTGGATTTTAGAATTAACCGCCCACTCACTAAAGAAGAGCTAGATGAGACCATTAAGTACTGTAGGAATGACGTACAGGAGACTATGGAGTTATTCCTACAGTTAAAAGCAGACTTTGACGTACAGATGGAACTTATTAACGAGTTTAAACTACCACTCTCTTATATTAGTAAAACACAGACACAATTAACAGCTGAGATCTTACAAGCTCAAAGGATAGAGTGCAAAGATGAGTTTAACCTTAATTTCCCTGAGTACTTAAATAAGATTAAAAAATACGCTCATATAGTTAATTGGTTTAAGAAGTTTAAAAGCACTATTAACTATACAGAGGAGCAGAAAAAAGAGCTTTATGCTCAGAAGTTAAGTATAGATGTTGCTGGAGTACCTCATACTTTTGCATGGGGTGGATTGCATGGAGCTTTACTTAAGTATTTAGGAAGTGGTTACTATTTGCACATTGACGTAAGTCAATATTATCCGTCTTTAATGGTAGGTCATAACTATTTTAGTAGAGCGGTTACTGATGAGGGTAAAAAGCGTTATGACATGATGAGACGTGAGTCTATTAGACTTAAGAAATTCCCAGAACTTAAGAAAAAGCGTAACGGTTACAAGCTAGTTAATAATAAGACCTATGGCGGTATGAAAGATAAATTTAACCCACTCTATGATCCTCTTAACGCTAATAATATCTGTGTCACTGGTCAGTTAGCTCTCTTGCTACTCATAGAAATGTTAGAGCCTGTAATAGAGCAGCTTATCCAGAGTAATACAGATGGTCTAATAGTTAAATTACGGTCACTAGATGACTATGAGTTAATAGATGATATCTGTTATGAATGGGAGCAGCTTACAGGCGTTAAACTGGCTTTTGATCCAATTATTACACGTATATACCAGAAAGACGTTAATAACTATCTCTTTATAAATGAGTTTGGAGAGGTGGAAAGTAAAGGCGCTTACGTTAAGTCATTAAGTCCTTTAGACAATGATTTACCTATTGTTAATAAAGCACTACGTGAGTACATGATTAACGGTACACCTGTAGAAGAGACTATTAATAATTGTGATGAGTTAATAGAGTTTCAGAAGATAGTTAAGCTCTCTAGTAAGTATGCAAAAGTAGAGTGGAATGGTAAAGCGTTTACTAATAAGTGCTTTAGAGTATTTGCTACCACTCATAAAAGTTACGGTAGTATTTGTAAAGTCAAAACTAATAAAGCTAATGCTGAGAAGTTTGCTAATACACCTGTCTACTGTTACTTAGAGAATGGTGATATAAGAGGTAGACGAGTACCAAGTTACTTAGATAGACAATGGTACATAGACTTAGCACATGAAAGGCTTAGACAATTTGGAGGTAATTAAGAATGATTAAAATAGATAAAGTAGAGGTGTTAGGTTGGGAACACGCTATAAGAGGTATGCGTAACCCACTTAACAGCTGGGATAAATCAGACAGTACGTTTATTTATGATCCAACTAGCGGTTGTGATCATCAATGCGGTAGCTGTGAGTTTTTCAGTAAAGATAAATTTTGTAGTCATATAGGAGACAATGATTTAGACCTTATGAAACGCTTAGCAGCTGCTGGAAGTGATCACGCTAAGTATAGACGTATGATTACGGTATACGCTGACATTACAGCGCCTCTCTACTGGTGGAAAGAATACGATACTTACAAGGTGGGTACGGTTGCTAATAGTTGCTCAACTATGCACAAGATCCCCGCTAAAAAGTTTACGTTAGATGACTTTAGCCATGAGCATTTACTTACTGATGAGTATTTTGAAAATCCACTAGTGTGTTTAGAGTACGTTATCGGTACTTTAAATTACTATCGTGACAAATATTTAGAAACTAAAGATAAAAAATACTGGTGGCAAATGATACAGCTTTTACCTAGCTCATATAACCAAATGCGTACAGTACAGCTTAACTATGAAGTGTTAGCTAATATGTACCACGCTAGACGTAACCATAAGTTAGATGAGTGGCGTGATTTCTGTGAGTGGGTAGAGACATTACCATACAGTGAGTTAATTACAGGAGGTAAGTAATTATGTTAGAGCATGACGGTTGTAACGGTTGTAAACACGCTGAGTTAGACGAGTATCAAGAGCCATGTATAAGCTGTAAAGGAACTCGTTCACCTTTATCAGATGAGTATAAAGCTACTCCTGATTTATACGAGCCTATGACTAAAGATTTAATACATCACCCAGCGCATTACTGCTACTCAGAGTATGAGCCTAAAGACGTTATTAGAGCGTGGGGATTAAATTTTAACTTAGGATCAGCGGTTAAGTATATTGCTAGAGCTGGACGTAAGGACGATATTTTACAGGAGCTTAATAAAGCTAAACAGTTTTTAACATTTGAAATAGAAGCTATTGAAAAAGAGAGAGGACTGACTAAGTAATGCAAGAGTTATATAGAGGCTATTTACCCACAAAAAATAAGACTCCGCTCATCAAATTTAAAGACGCTCTACCCTTTAACGAGGTAGAGCATTTAGATGAGTACGCTGGTCTACTAGCTGAGGACGTTATTTTAATAGATGTAGATGACTATGAGCAGAGTGAAAAATTAATGAATATCGTAGAGGACTTACAGCTTAATTGTAGAGTGGTTGCCACTACTAGAGGTAAGCACTTTTATTTTTACGGTGGAAACATTAATAAATGCGGTACTCATTTAAAGTTAGCTGTAGGTTTAGAGGCTGATATTAAAATAGGTAATCATAACAGTATTAGCGTCCTTAAGTATGACAGTAAAGAGCGTAAGATTATTTATGATATTGAGTCACATGAAAGTTATGAAGCTGTACCAGAGTGGTTAAGACCTGTAAACACTAAAACGGACTTTAATAACTTAGAAGCTGGTGAGGGGCGTAACCAAGAATTATTTAACTACATACTAGCGTTACAGTCAGCAGAGCTTACTAATGATGATATCAAAGAGACTATTAAGCTGCTCAATAAGTATGTACTCTCAGATCCGTTAGAGGACTCAGAACTTAAGAAAATCTTAAGAGACGAGTCATTTAAAAAACCTGTCTTTTACGGTAAAAATGGTAATTTCTTATTTAATAAGTTTGCCACTTACCTTAAGAACAATAACCACATCATTAAAATTGACGGACAGTTACACATATATAAAGACGGTGTGTATAAGGACGGTATGGAGTCTATTGAGGCTGAAATGATCAAACTTATACCTACTCTTACAAGTCGTAACCGTAGTGAGGTAATTAAGTATTTAAGACTAATAGCTCCAGAAGTAAGAAGTATGGCAGACGCTAATTATATTGCGTTTAATAATGGTATTTATGACCTTTACAGTGGTAATTTACTACCATTTAGTCCAGATATCGTAGTTAAGAATAAAATACCATTTAATTACAATTATGACGCTTATAACGAGACTATGGACGATATGTTAGACAGAGTTAGCTGCCAAGATGACAGTATTAGAGACTTACTTGAAGAGGTTGCTGGTTATATTTTTTATCGTAGAAACGAGTTAAGAAAAGCATTTATTTTTATCGGTGATAAATCTAACGGTAAGTCCACTTACTTAGACTGTCTTACTTATATGGTGGGAGAGGATAACGTAACAGCTTTAGACCTTAAAGAGTTAGGTGATAGATTTAGAACCGCTGAGTTATTCGGTAAGTTAATTTGTGCTGGTGATGATATAGGTGATGAGTTTATTCCTAATCCAGCTATCTTTAAAAAAGTAGTCTCAGGTGATCCTATTGTAGTAGAACGCAAAGGACTAGATCCATTTACTCTTTATAACTACGCTAAACCTATTTTTAGTGCTAACAATATTCCACGTATTAAGGATAAAACAGGCGCTGTATTAGACCGTTTAGTTATTGTACCATTTAACGCCTCATTTAGTAAAAATGACGCTAACTATGATCCATATATTAAGTATAAGTTACGCTCTGAGAGTGCTATGGAGTACTTAATACAGTTAGCATTAGACGGACTTAAACGAGTGCTTAATAATAACGGTTTTACTATCTGTGAAAAGGTACAGGAAGAATTAGACGAGTATAACGAACAAAATAACCCTATTGTAGGCTTTTTTAAAGACTTAGACATAGACGTAGATGTACTTAACCAGCCTACTAAAGAAGTTTACTTACGTTATAAGCTCTACTGTAACGAAAACGGATTTAACCCTATGAGCGCTATAGAGTTTAGCAAGTGGGTTAAAAAGGAGCTAGAGCTAGAAATAAAAGTAGTTAAGTTGAACGGTAAGAGCTGCCGATTATTTAGGGGGTGTGAGTAATGAAACAGACTAAGAGACCTACTAGGGCTAATAAAGAACTTATGACTAAACATAAATTAGTACCTGATAACTGGAGAGTGATTGAAGAAACTAAAGAGCAGCTGATTTTAATTAACGCTAGAGGTCGCAGACGTACCTTAAGTAAGGAGGGCTAAATGGAAGTATTTGTAGTATTAGCTGTGTTATTTGCAGCTATTTGTAAATTTCTAATAGTATTAACGCTGTTAACCACTCTTTTAGTAGTTGTAGTAATTTCTATTAAATTATGCGTTTGGTATTTCAAGGAGGGTAAGCATGACACAGGAGCAGATTAGAGAAATAGTTAAAATTACGCTGGACGAGTTACTCCAGCGTAAGCTCGTAGAGTCACATAAAGTAAATTACGCTAACGTAGATAAGCATTTATATAACTTCTTTTCTGGTGTAGGTAACAGTAAAGGTATTAGTTACGCACTAACACAGCTCTCAGACGATCCATACATAGACATTATTTATTTATGGTACAGAGACGGTAAAACGCTAGAGTGGATAGCTGAGTATATGGACAGAGATGTAAGCACTATTAAACGTAATAAAAAGCGCCTCATTACTAAAATATATGAGCTTTTGGAGGTGAGGTTATGATAAAACCACCCTGTGGAAAGTGTGAGAGAAAAGGGTGTGGTAGTTATCACGATATATGCCCAGAGTATTTAGAGTGGAAAGACGAGTGTAAGAAATCTAAAGCTCCACGTGAACAACATAGAGACTACATTAAGAAAACCACTTTTAAAAGTAGATTAAGTGGACAATTTAAAAGTCATAAGAAATAGAGGTAATTAAATATGAGTAAACAAGAACAAATGCAAAAAGCGTATGAGGAATACTGTGAAAGAGTAGCAAGTAGTAGAGGTATGACTGTAGAGGACGTTAAAAAGTTAAAGATCGTACAAAACTATAAAGAGTACCTTGAGTTAGGTTTTAATGAAAGAATGGTGGAGTAAGTTATGGCAGTAGTATGGTTAGCGTTAATAATGGTAGTAGGTGCGGTATTAATAACAAGTTTTATATTTTTAGGTTTATTATTACTTGAGGCTTGTATAGATGTAATTATTAGAGTGATAGATGGTTTTAAAAATTGGAAGTAGGAGGAGTAATATGATTGAAAAGTACATAGCAATGAAGTTGTTTTTTGAGTATAAATTACCACTAATCATTTTTGTAGTAATATTAGTAGTTTATCTTTTGCTTGTAGTTGCTGATTTAATAATTAGTGCATTTAAAGAGAGACAAAAGAAAAGGATAGACAAGTATTTTGAAGATGACAAGGGGGAATAGGTATGGCTAGACATAGTAACCCAAAACGCAGAACGTGTAAATACAGAGCGCAAGTACAAGCGGTGAACGGTTGCGACTACATAGGTATTACAGGACATAGTAGAGGCTGTCCTGTAAAAGACTGTGATAAATACGAAAAAGGTAATAAATTAAGCTGCTCAGAAAAATGGAAAAGTGGAATGTAAGGTAGGTGTAAGTAAATGAGACTTATAGACTGTAAGAGTATTAGAGAAGAAATGTTAACAGAGGCTAGAGAGAAACTAGCAGCTATACCAGAAACATTAAAACTTGCTATCGTCCATGTAGGAAATGATCCAGCAAGTGAGGTATACGTAAGAAATAAAATTAAAACCGCTGAGAGTGTGGGGATTGACACTCAAGTATTTAGAAATCCTGACTGTATAGACTTTGAAACATTAAAAAATACCTTATTATATTTATCGTGTAACTCAGAGTATACAGGTATCATTTTACAGCTACCATTACCAGACAGATTAAAACAATATGATCAAGAGTTATTAAATTGTATTGCGTGGTATAAAGACGTGGACGGATTAGGTACTTTAAATGTAGGTAGATTATGGACAGGTATGCCATGTATTACTCCAGCTACTCCTACTGGTTTATTAAGACTTTTACCAGAGGATCTAAGCGGTAAAGACGTTACTATTGTTAATCGTAGTAACTTAATCGGTAAGCCATTAGTTAAGATGTTACTAGACCGTAACGCTACTGTCACAGTGTGTCATAGTAAGACAAAAAGCATAATTGTAAATATACCTGATGCAATTGCCCCAAAAACAATCCAGGGTTTAAACTTGCCCCATTTTGTTTTTGTGTTGTCAACTATTGTGCCCATAATCGGGTCGTTGAGTGCATCAAATACACGGCAGATAACCATAATTGTGCCGATAATCGCAAGCTGAGCATCACTTAACCCCACAACTTCAGTTAAATATGTAATAAGGTACATACTTATAAG
>JAEIGA010007481.1_pt1 | contig 16587 bp, 12 predicted proteins | sample 9270691 | NCBI WGS metagenome assembly JAEIGA01 (sample SAMN17057246, study PRJNA624740) | gut metagenome | biome: biome; isolation source: fecal sample | host: Bos grunniens | place: China: Xizang | collected 2019
ATATTATATGTATTAAATGATAGTTGGGCCACATATGGAAAGTAATAAAATCAGTATCATAGAAAAAGATTATGGGATATGCATTTCCAATCCGAATCATTTTTTGGCGTTCAGTGATTTTACAGTAAGCGACGGGATTGATATTGTTGAAAATATCAATGTTCTAAAAGCAAAAGATGATTTTGAAGCTACTGCAAAAAGGGCTGAAGCATTTAACCAGTCTCAGGGCGCATATATTGCCCAGGCAACTGATTCTATAAACTATTTTCAAAATTCCTATGGCGATTTAACTATCTTTACTTTTCTTTCAAATGACGTGGTTGTTGAAGAGTTCACTAAACGTCTTGATGTTGCAAACTCTTCGAAAGGATTTGTGGATGCAAGAATCAATTTGAGTCACGTGGTTTACATTGATAAGGTATTGTCCCCAAAGGATCTGCTTAAAATATTCAAAGCCGTAACTAATATCAAAGCAAAGGTATTGGCAAACATGGCTCTTCCATTTCATATCCGAAATATCTTAAATACTGATGATTTTCTGGCGGTTTTGTCAAACGTCAATGTCAATGAGAAAAGTCTTGACATTAACAATTCCGAATTTGATGAAATTGACTTTGAAGAGTTGAAGATTCAGATAGAAGAGGCTATTGAAATCAGCATCGAGGATGCATTTGAAAGATTGGATTTGACTTTTGGAATATTGGATTATTTTGTTTCTGAAGGAATCCTGATTGGAGATTTAATAGAAGCCGGTCTGGAGCTTCTGGAGGATGTCGAACCAACAGAAGAACTGGAAGGTAAGCTTGAAGCCCAGATTCTAAAATCTCTTAGTGATATCAATGTCATTGCACTTTTAATGGCTGCAATGAGCTTAGAACAGGACATGTCTGCAAACCGCATTAGGGAATTGAATATGGATGATGATTGCGATTATCTGTATGTGGGCAAGGTTTTAGGGCTTGCCGTTTCAAATCAGATTGCAGGAACAAAGGCAACTTTTAATTTTAAAAAATATGATGATGCAAAACCTGGAATTATATATGGATTGCCGCCGGTTCTGGACGGTGTTTTCGCAGGTCTGATTGCAGGATGCATGACAAAAATATTTGAGGAGTAATTATGGAAAATGACGATTATTTTGAAGATGAAGAATTCTCACCTCTAAGGTCTCTTTTGGGGCTTTTGACATTCTCAACAATTCTTCCGATTAATGTATTTACATCTATTGAATATATGACCAAACTTACATGGTGCTGGCCGTTTTTACATATATTTATTGGAATTCTGGCCGCTGCCTGCGGATATATATCCATGGAATTACTGCATTTAAATTCATTTTTCACAGCAGTTATTGTTTATGCATTTTTAATGATTATCACAGGCTACAATCATCTTGATGGCGTAATGGACATGGCTGACGGAGTCATGGTTCACGGACCTCCTGAAAAGAAAATAATGGTCATGAAAGATTCTTCTGTAGGGTCCGGAGGTGTTGCAACCCTATTTTTAGTGGCCAGTTTAACAATTGCAGGTCTGTATAATATTCTAGATTATAATTTCATTTTTGGGATAATAGTCTGTGAGATGTCTGCAAAAACCTCTCTGCTGACAACTGCACTTCTTTCAAAACCTTTAACTCCGGGGATTGGCAGTTACTTTATAAATGAAACTAATGTATCCAATTATTTCGCATCAACTGCAGTCATTTTGATTATAGCATATCTCTTCGGCAGTTATGTGGGATTGATGGGTGTTGTAGGTGCCATGGTTTCAGGTGTTATAATTTCCGTTATTGCAAGGAGAAATTTCGTCCTGGCGAATGGTGATGTTCTTGGAATGAGTAATGAAGTTGGCCGTCTATTTTCATTATTATTTATGGCAGTAGCTTTATTCTACTTTTAAAGCAATTTAACATCTTTAAATCAATATTGAAGTTTAAAAAAGCATTAATTTAAATAATATGTTCCATATACTTAGTATTGATGAGATTTACCACGCCTTGTTTCAGTTGTATATTTTCATTAAGCTCCAATTAATGTTTCATTTGATTAAGGATTTACCTCCCAGATTTAATTCAGTGGTAATCTCATCTTTTTTAGAAATTATTATATATTTTCATGCTTAATCTATTAATGATATTATGAATGTTAATGTTTTAAGATTGGACCACAGACTAAAAAGGGATACTCGTATAACAACCCATGTATGTTTAACTGCACGTGCATTTGGAGCAAGCAAAATTTATCTTGCAGGCGAAAGGGACAATAAGCTTATGGAAAATGTAAGGGATACCTCTTCAAGATTCGGCGGAAATTTTGAAATAGAATATACTGAAAGCTATATGGGTGTCATCAACAAATGGAAAGCTGAGGGTGGAAAAGTGGTTCACCTGACAATGTATGGTTCACAGGCTCATGAAGTGGCTCCGGAGATAAGAGAAGACGGTTCGGATATTCTAATCGTTGTTGGTGGAGCTAAAGTTCCTGGAAAAGTCTATAAGGCTGCAGACTGGAATGTATCAGTAACAACACAACCTCACTCTGAAGTGTCATCTCTGGCAGTATTCCAGCATTTGCTGATGGATGGTAAGGAATTTGAACTGGAATTTGAAAATCCTGTTCTGGAAGTTATTCCTACTGCTCATGGAAAAAACGTTAATATCCACAATGAAAACCGTTAGGATATGAAGTCATCCAGTCTTTTGATGGCTTTTAATTTCTCTTCTTTTTTTATACGTGCCTGGTCAAGGGCATCTCTTATAGTTTCGATTGAATTGTCATAGATTTCTCTGTCAACAGGATATGGAAAACCGTCCTTTCCTCCGTGTGTAAAACTGTATTTTACAGGATCCTTCCAGCTTGCAGGCTCTCCGTAGACAAGGTCTGATATTAAAGCCAGAGCTCTTATTTTTTTAGGTCCGATTCCCTGAAGTAAAATCAGCTCTTCATAGTTTTCAGGCTGTATTTCCCATGCTTTTGTTAAAACTTCAAATTCCTTATCGGAAATGTCCATGTCCAAAACAGGGTGATGTGCCGGCATGGTAAAATCTTCTAGTAATGACTGATTGTCTTTTCTTTTGAAATATTGCCTTAAATGGTTTGGGTTGTCATTAATTAAATCCACACTTATCTTTTGGGCTTCTTTACTTTCTTCAGAGGGCATATTTAATGTTTGGGGAGTCATCTGGTCGCATGAAATTCCGCTGTGCGGGTCATTTAGCAAATCTTCAACTTCACTTCCAAGCCAATGGTAACGTCTTGCATATTTGTTTTCGGTGTTCAGGCCTTGCTGAACGACAGCCCAGTCTCCCTTTTCTGTAACAAAAAAGTTATGCTGATATAAGGTGTATCCGTCCTGAATGCATGAGTTGTCTATTTTGGCAGACAATTTGCTTGTCTCGACAAGTTTTTCAGTTGTTTTGGTCTTCAGATTAAACACTTCGCCTGCATGTTCAATGCCCTGCGGTGTTTTTCTGGATTTGGCGCCTTTTCCTCCAGTCAAATAAATTCCGTGCTCTTCAGGGTCAAGTGAAGCTTTCAGGGCTCCCAATGTGGTTGTTGTAGTTCCAGAAGAATGCCAGTCAAAACCTAAAACACAGGAAAATGCCTGAAACCAGTATGGATTGGAAATACGGTTTAGAAATTCTGATATGCTGTACTCTTCAATGATAACTGAAGCTAGCGCTCCTGATAGGTCTACCATTCTTGTAAATAGCCATTTAGGAGGGTGTCCTCCATGGAGTGGTAAATTGACTGCGCCTCTTCTCTGCATGAAATATAATATATTCTTTTTAAATAATAGTATTTTGCCGAGAGCATCTGACAAGTATTATTGTCTTGTTAATCTAAACAATTTTTATTATTTTCAAATTTTGAATATTAAGTATATACTATTTAATTTATAAGTGATGTTGAAATAGAGTAGTTTATGCTAAACTATAAATATTTTTTATATCATATTTTCTATCATATCTGATGGGGGAATTAATTTTGATAAACAAGAAATTCATGATGATAGCTATTTTTCTTGTAAGCTTGCTTGCAATATCTGCTGTTAGTGCAAATGAAATTAACAGTACTGATGAAGATAGTTTGAAAATCAGTATGGATAATGAAAATACTATCCAAAAAATTGTTAAAGAAGACTTTGATTTGGAAAATAATCTCAATGAATCTTTTGAGGAGGGTCCTGTTTCTCTGGAAAATGATAATTTTTATGGAAATGATGAACCTGAATTTACTAAAGTTAAACTGGAAACAATTACTACTCCAACCAATCCTGGAGACAATACTGTTGTTTTTAAATTAACAAAGGTGGAAGACAATTCTCCACTTGCAAACATGCCGATTGGTGTTAAAACAAATTATGACCATTATATTGATGGAATCACTACTGATTCCAATGGTTTGGCAATTTATCATCATCCATTGGATTCTGGAACATATTCCTTAATCGCAGGTTTGGGGGATGCCAATGGTTTTGGATCAAAATATGGAACTTTCAAGTGTGATGTTCTATTTTTTGACATTACAATTAGGGAACCTACAGATGGTTCATTTGATGAGTTGGAGGTTAGTGGAAATTCATTTGAAGATATCCAAACTGCCGTATACACTGTAAAGAAGGGGGGTACAGTCAAATTATCTGGAAACTTTAAAGGCACAGGCCTTCCAATTAAAATCAATAGGGACCTGACACTTGTTGGTGTTGGCAATACAATACTTGACGGGAACTGTTCCGGTCTAATTTTAAATATTGTTTCCGATGATGTTTCAATGAAGAACTTGACCTTTATTAATGGATATGTTGATTTGGATAATTTTAAAAAATCTGATAAACGTTTCGCTGTAGGAGCAATTCAGGCAACAGGAAATAATATTTTAATTCAAAATTGCAAATTTATTTCAAATCAGGGATTTTTGTATGGTGCAATAGATATGGAGGGCAATCACAGTACAATAGAGGATTGTTCATTTGTAGCCAATGAAGTGTTTTTGAAGTCTGGACACACATATACTGAATATGAATATGATTCAAATGGCCGAAAAATAGAAATAAAATATTCTTATCTGAATACTGCAGGTGCATTTAGATGGAGTGGAAATGACAATCTAGTATCCAATTGTGAATTCATTGACAATGTGGGTTACGTCGACTTTATATTTGTAGGCGAAAACAATATAATCAAGGAAAGTAAATTGGTATTGTCCGCTTCAGATATTACAAAGTATGTGGGAGGACCTGAAAGATACACTGTTACATTAACAGATAACGGAGTGCCGGTTTCTAATGTAAATGTGGAAATCACAGTAAACGGCAAGTCATCAACAGTTAAAACTAACAGCAAAGGTCAGGCTTCTGTCAGTTTGGATTTGAATGTTGGATCATATGATGTTATAAGTGTGTATGATGATTTAAGAACAGCATCTAAAGTCAATGTCAGGTCAACAATAAATGTAAGCGATGTAAAAGGCACTTATTTAAATTCAAAAGTCACTGCAACATTTTTGGATACCGCTGGTAAAGCATTGGCTTTCAGGCAGGTTACCTTTAAAATTGGAACTGCAACATACTCTGCAACCACCAACTCCAATGGTGTTGCAACTGCAGATATTCCTTTAGGTGTGGGCAATTATACTGTCACTGCAATAAATCCGGTTAACAATGAGCAAAAACAGTTTAAATTAACTATATCAAAAGGATTGCCTTCAATTACTCTTTCTGCAAGTCAGAATATGAAAGGCACTACTTTAACTGCTGTATTTGCGCCAAGTACTGCAACTGGCACAGTCACATTCTCAATCAATTTTAATGAAACTTATAATGCTGCTGTTAATAATGGAAAAGCAAGTGTAACTATTCCGGATATGCTTCCAGGCACATATACCTTGTCAGTAATATATGGTGGGGATTCTAATTTTGGAATTTTTCTTCCAGAGTCTATTTCATTTAATGTCGAGGATTCTTATCCGATTTTAACTGCAAACAGCCTTACCAAAACTTACGGTACAAGCAATAAGTTAATTGTTAATTTGATGGACAGTAAAGGAAATGCAATGGCAACTGAAGTTGTTGATGTTAATATTAACGGTAGAATAACATCAATTATAACAAACAGCAAAGGTCAGGCCACAATGCCGATAACTCTGGCACCAGGGTCCTACACTGCAACAATAACATATCTTGATTTAATGACTACTGCTAAAATCTCTGTCAAAAAGGCAACACCTAAATTGACTGCCAAAGCAAAAACACTTAAAAAATCAGACAAAACCAAAAAATACACAGTAACTTTAAAAAATAACTTGAATAAGGCTATGAAAAGCACTAAAATTACTGTTAAAGTCAATGGTAAAACTTTCACTGCTATAACTGGCAGTAATGGTGTAGCTACATTTAAACTAAATAAATTGACTAAAAAGGGTAAATACACAGCAACAGTCAAATATGCGGGTAGCAAATACTACAACTCAAAAACCGTGAAAGTTAAAATTACTGTGAAATAGGTGCAAATCGCATCTATTCTTTTTTTTTATTTATTTAAAAATAATTTTCATTAAAGATTAATTTGTGAATTCAATTAAGAGTATAATAATTATGTTCAGTTTCCAAATTCTAAAATTAAACTAAAATTATATTAGCTATTTTTTATAATATAAAAATTGATGTGAATAAAATGAATTCATTTAATTTGGCTAAGCGAATATCTTTTGCAGTGTTATTGGCATTAATTCTGTTTATTTCAGTCGGCTCTATTAATGCAGGCAATGTAAATGATACTATGATTGATTCTAATGATGATCCTATACTTTCAATTGAAGATAATGTTTTATTGAATGTTGATGGTGAATCTGAGATTGGTAGTGTAGAAAAGCAAAAAAACCAGACAGAATTGACTTCATTAACCTCCAAAGTTTATTATGGTGGAAATTATGAAGTAAATCTAATTGATTTAAACACCAGTGAGTCATTGGCAAATAAAACAGTTGCTTTGTCAATAAATGGTGTTGATTATTCTCTAAACACTGATTCTAATGGTATTGCAGGCGTTAATTTGAAACTGAATCCTGGAAGTTATCTTGCAACTGCCTGTTTTGCAGGTGATGACGATTTCAATGCAAGCAATAATCTGTCAGGTCAAGTTAAGGTATTAAATACCATCAAGGCAAAGGATATCACAAAATATTATAAAGGAAGTAAAAATTATCAGGCAACATATCTGGACTCAAATGGGAAAGTTTTAAAGAATAAGAATGTTGCAATAACTGTTAACGGAAAAAAATACACCGCAAAAACCAATGCCAAGGGTGTGGCAAGCATTCCGGTAAATCTTAAGCCTGGAACATATAAGATAACCACAAGTAACCCCGTCACTGGTGAGCAGTTAACAACCACTTTTAAAATACTGACAACCATCAGTGCTTCTGATCTTAAAAAGGTAAAGGGAGACAGTAAAAGTTTTGTTGTGAAATTTTTGAAAAGCAACGGAAATGCATTGGCAAAACAGCAGGTTAAAATTAAAATCAATGGCAAAACTTATACATATAGAACCTATTCAAACGGTAAGTTAAAACTGTCATTCAACAACTTTAAAGCAGGTACATATAAGGTTGTTTGCTATAATAAGGATGCTTTGTCAAAAACAAATACTGTTAAAATTTTTAGCAGAGCATCAACCAAAATAACTGCAGGCAGATATACTTTCCTTACAAATGATACCAAAGTCCTCAATATTAAGTTTACAACTGCTTTGGATGATGATTCAAAATCCGGAAAGACTATCAAGATTTATGTCGGTGATAAGACTTACTCCAAAAAGACAGACAGCAACGGTGAAATAAGCTTAAAATTATCTTCAATAGCGCCGGGTCTTCATACTGTTCTGTGCGATTATGCAGGCAATAAGTTTTTCAAATCTTCATTTGTTTTCACAGACCTTACAATATTGGATACTTCAAATGCAGAATTTGCTGTCAACGGCACAACATCCTTCGGTAATTATGCAGGAACTCCATTCGGTATAGTCATGACTGCTGGAGGTGTTCCTCTGATTCAAAAGACAATCCGCTTCAACATCAACGGCGAAACTCATACCAATAAAACTAATATATTTGGGTTTGTTTCAGTTCCTGTCATTTTGGACGCCGGTAATTATACAATCAGTTATAAGTTTTCCGGAGATTCAAAAGTTAATGAAGCTTCAGACTCATGCAACATATCTGTTTTTGAAAGAATCAATACTACACTAACATGTAGTTATAAATCTTCATATAAGGATTCTTTACAAACATTTAATGTTTATCTGAAGGATTCCAATGGAACTCCTTTGGCTTATGAACCTGTTGAGCTGATTATTGGTGGTGAAACTTATAAAGAGATAACCGATGCAGATGGTCGTGCAGTTATTAAATCACTTGTTCCTGTAGGCGAATATGATTTTTCAGTTGTATTTTGGGGAAACAACAATTACAATTTCAGTTCTGATTCTGGCCATATAAAAGTGACTCTTTCCAAATATTCCAGAGGAATTAATGAAAAAAATGCTGCAGCTTCAAGTTCATATCTTAGGCCAACCCAAAATTGTCAAGTTAATGATGCAAAGATTAAATCATTGGTAAAATCATTAACAAAAGGTTTAACTAGCGATATTGATAAGGCAAAAGCTATATTTCATTATGTGCAGTTTAATATTGAATATGACTATTATTTTGATACTCATATGGGTGCTGTAGAAACATTGGATTCCAGGAAAGGAAATGGTGCTGACCAGTCACATCTCCTGATTGCAATGTTTAGAGCTGCAGGTTTAAAAGCCAGATACGTTCATGGATACTGCAGTTTTTATTTAAGTGAAAAAACATATGGTCATGTTTGGACCCAGGTTCTGATTGATGATACATGGATTTGTGCAGATCCATCCGATTTGGCAAATCGATTTGGAAGCATTTCTGCATGGAATGTAAATAATTATAGATTTATCAACACATATAGGGAACTTCCATTCTAGAATCAACAGACAATGCCTAATTTCTTGGGTTAAAAATTAGGCTGTGATTAGAAATTATTTGTGGAAATGAAGAATTTAATGGAGTATGTGTTTAATTTTCAGATATTGAAATTAAACTAAAATATATAAACTATTTCAAATAATATAAAGATTCATATGATTAAAATAAATTCCTTTAATTTAGTTAAACGAATATCTTTTGCAGCGTTATTGTTGTTGATTTTATTTATTTCAATCAGTTCCATTCAGGCAGAAGGCGTAAATGGTACTGTACCTGATTTAAATGATGATGCTGTACTTTCCATTGAAGATAATGCTCTTATGCAAATTGAAGAGGTATTTGAGAGTGATGGTAGTGCAGAAGAGCAAAAAAATCAGACTCAATTAACCTCACTATCCAACATTTATTATGGTGGGAATTATGAGCTAAATCTAATTGATTTAAACACCAATGAATCATTGGCAAATAAAACTGTCAGTGTGTCAGTAAATGGTGTTGATTATTCTGTAAATACCAGTTCCAATGGTGTTGCCAGTGTTAATCTGAAATTGAATCCTGGAAGTTATCTTGCAACTGCATATTTTGCAGGCGATGACGATTTCAATGCCAGCAATAACCTGTCAGGCCAGATTAAGGTATTAAATACCATTAAGGCAAAGGATATCACAAAATATTATAAAGGAAGTAAAAATTATCAGGCAACATATCTGGACTCAAATGGGAAAGTTTTAAAGAATAAGAATGTTGCAATAACTGTCAACGGGAAAAAATACACTAGAAAAACAGATGCCAACGGTGTTGCAAGTCTTGCAATAAATCTTAAGCCGGGCACATATAAGGTATCCACAATTAATCCTGTCACTGGTGAGCAGTTAACAACCACTTTTAAAATACTGACAACCATCAGCGCTTCTGACCTTAAAAAGGTAAAAGGAGACAGCAGAAGCTTTATTGTTAAATTTTTAAAAAGCAACGGAAAGCCATTGACCAAACAGCAGGTAAAGGTCAAAATAAATTCCAAAGTATATTACTATAAAACAAATCAATATGGAAAGCTTAAATTGTCTTTCAACACATTTAAAAAAGGCACATATGCTGTGGTTTCCTATAATAAGGATGGTTTGTCACAGACCAATACCGTTAAAGTTTATAAAATTGCAACCACCAAACTGACAGTCAATGTTCCTAATGGTCATGTCATACTCCCAAATGCAAGCAAAAATGTTAAAATCAAGTTTTCAACCAGTTTGGGTGGTGATTCCAATGTCGGAAAGTCCATCAGAATTAAAATCAATGAAAAGACATATTACAGGAGCACTGATAGCAAGGGAGTCATTAATTTTAAACTGCCTGTAACTGAAGGCATTTTCACAGTTGATTACTGGTATGTGGGAGATAAGTTTTTCAAGCCGGTCAAGCAGGCAACTTCAGTTACTGTGCTGAAAACCAATGACACTCAGCTGACGGTCAAAGGCATGAAGTCTTTTGGTTATGGTGCAGGCGGTCTATTCAAGGTCATTTTCAAGGCAGGCAATGTTCCTTTGGCTAAAAAGACTGTAACTTTTACTGTCGCAAATAAGACTTACTCATCAACAACTGATAATGGAGGAATTGCTTCAATTCCAATCAATCTAGATATTGGAAATTATACTGTTAATTATACTGCTCCTGCAGACGCTATTGTGAAAGGAGCTTCAGGTTCATGTGATATTGATGTTTTTAAGAGAAGTACGTCCAAACTTACATGGGTATGCGGCAGCGTATATAATGATGATTTTCAATCATTTGGAGTTTTACTGGTCAATTCTAACGGAGCACCTATTTCCGGAGGGAAAATAAAATTGACGGTAGGTGGTAAAACCTACGATGTCAAAACAGCATCAGACGGATATGCGACCATAAAAACCCATGTGCCTTTGGGAAAATATAAGGTTTCAATCAATTATATGGGAAGCAATGATTATCTTCCGGTTTCCATATCTAAAAATATTAATGTTAAATCTTCCAAACATGGCGGCGGACTCAACGTCAAAGATGAGGGATATTATTCAAATGAATATCTCCAGTCATCAAGTCATTGTCAGGTTAACAGCTCCAAAATTAAATCATTGGTAAAATCATTGACCAGCGGTTTAACAAGTGATATGGACAAAGTCAAAGCAATTTTCAACTATGTAAGGGATAATATTGCATATAGTTATTATTATGACACCAAATATGGTGCAACAGGCACTTTAAATGCGAAAAAAGGTAATTGTGTTGATCAGTCTCACCTGTTGATTTCCATGTACAGGGCAGCCGGGTTTAAGGCCAGATATGTTCATGGAACATGCTTTTTCGGCCAGAACTGGTATGGTCATGTATGGACTCAGGTTTTGGTTGGAACAACATGGATTGCAGGTGATCCGATAAGCTATGGAAATTCCCTGGGGAAAATAAAAAATTGGAATACTAATACATACAGATTGCACAGCAGATATGTAAGTCTTCCATTTTAATTTTATTTTTTTTAATTACATCTATTTTTTACACTAATGTTGCTATTAAACAAAACTTTAATAAATGATGGTTACTAAAATTATTAGTGTTATATTTATTAACAAATTATTTAATCAAAATTATAAAGGAGCTAATATTATGGCTATAGATAACGGAGATTTTGTAAGAGTAAACTTTACTGGTAAAATAAAAGAAACTGACGACGTATTTGATACTACTTATGATGAAATTGCACAAGAAGCAGATATTTTCGATGAAAACAAAACTTACAAACCAATTCCAATTGTTGTTGGTGGAAACCACTTATTACCTGCAATTGAAGAAGCAATTATCGGTTTAGAAGAAGGAGACACTAAACATATTGAAGTTGATTCAGACAGTGCATTCGGACCAAGAGATCCTAAAATGATTCAATTAGTCCCTATGAAAGAATTCAAAAAACAAGGTATGACTCCTGTTCCTGGTATGAGAATCCAATCCGAAGGCGCATCAGGTAAAATCTTAACTGTAAACGGTGGAAGAGTAAAAGTTGACTTTAACCACGAATTAGCAGGAAGAGATTTAGTTTACGATGTTGAAGTTACTGAAATCATCACTGATGAAGCAGAAAAAATCAAAAGTATGATTGAGTTACACTACTCCAATCCTAACGTTGACATTGATAAAACTGAAATTGACATCGTTGATGGTGTTGCAAACATTAAATTAGATGAAATGGCTAAATTCGACCAACAATCTTACATGGACATTACCTTTGCAAGATTCAGAATAGCTAAAGACATCTGGGACAATATTGAAGATATTACTAAAGTTAACTTCGTTGATGAATTCGAAAAAAGAGAAGAATCCGGCGACGAAGACGCTGATGAAGAATAAGTTTTAAAATAACTTTTTCTTTTACTTTTTTTGATAATTTTCAACTCTTACTTTTTTTTACTATTTTTTTTACTATTTTTTCCATAAAAATTATATCTAATATTCAATATACTTATAATATATAATATATAATGTATTTTGAGGAAAAATAATGTTTGGCAGACTAAAAAATATAAGTCTCAGTAATTGGATACTGATTGGGATGATTTTAGGTATGGCCGCAGGTCTGATATTAAATTTCATGGTGCCTGATTCATTTTTTAAAAATATTATTCTTGTTGATAATGTTTTTTACTTGGGCGGAAATTTATTCATTAAATTGATGAAGATGCTGGTTGTACCGCTTGTTTTCTGTTCCATTGTTGTTGGAGCAGCATCAATTTCAGATATCCGGAAAATCGGTACAATTGGTGGGCGAACAATTCTTATTTATATTGTAACTACTGCAATAGCAGTTACAATTGCTCTTGGAATAGGTATTTTAGTTAAACCGGGGATTGGTTTAAACATGGTTATGCCTGGACAGGCGGCAAATGTCACTCTTAACCAGACAATGACAGATACAATTTTGAATATGGTTCCTGACAATCCTCTCAATTCTCTTGCAAGCGGAGATATGATTCCAGTAATTATTTTTGGATTGCTCATTGGAATAATATTGGCTAAATTAAGAAAAGAAACCGATGTGGTTAATACTTTCTTCACTCAGGGAAACAGAATCATGATGGAGATGACTTCCATTGTCATGAAATTTGCTCCGATTGGTGTTTTCTGTTTGATGGCCAGAACATTTGCAACTTTAGGATTTGAAGGTTTGCTTCCACTTGGAAAATATATTGTCTGTGTTTTAATGGGATTGGCTATACAGGCATTCATTATCTATCCGTCTCTGCTTGTTGTTTTCACAAGGCTGAATCCGATTACCTTCTTTAGGAATTTCATTACAGTAATGTTTTTTGCATTTTCAGCATCAACTTCAAATGCTGCAATTCCATTGAATATTGAAAAATTGTCTGAGATGGGAGTTTCAAAGGATGTTTCTTCATTTACAATTCCTTTGGGGGCTACTATTAACATGGACGGTACTGCAATCATGCAGGGAGTTGCCGTGATGTTTGCAGCTCAGGCATACGGTATAGATTTAGGTATCGCGGCTCTTCTAACTGTAATATTCACTGCAGTAATGGCGTCTATCGGAACGGCAGGAGTTCCGTCTGTCGGTCTTATTACACTGACTATGGTATTCAATTCCGTAGGCATTCCTGTTCAGGCAATTGGTATTATTTTCGGAATAGACCATGTCCTGGACATGTTCAGAACTGCTGTAAATGTTGCCGGTGATGGAATATGTACGGTCATTGTAGCATTTAAAAATAATTCCTTGGATGTGGACATATTCAAAGGTAAAAAAGATATGAATGAAAAAGATAGAGTATTGTTGGATGAGTTAAGCATAATTTAGCTAATTATGCTTATCCTATATTTTTTTATTTTTATGAATCGCAACGATTCCTGGAATGTCTTTCACTTTAAGCTCATACATTGCTTCCATTCCTTCCCATTCAAAAAGAACGCATTTTTTTTCAAGCACTTTATCAGTAAGTAATGCCGCAACGGGAGGGGTTATTACAAATACTGAATTGTTTTCATTTAACGCTTCGGCACTTTCATCGCTTAGCATTCCTTTTCCGATATGGATTTTAACGCCGCTTTTGCTTAATTTCGGAATTGTCGATTCAATTTCCACTTTGCTGCTTGTTGTCGGTGCAATTCCTGCATCGCTAAATGCAGTATGCATAATGACTGATCCCTTTAAGTCAAAAGGAACTTCATTGCTTTCAATCAGCCCAACAAGTTGAGGCAGTGCAGCGTCACGGCCGGTATAGATGGTTCCTGAAATTGAAATTTTGTCCCCTACATTAAGGCCGTTTACATCTTCGTCAGTGATTGGTGTAGTCAATTTTATCATATGAATAATACTATTATTTTTTAATAATTTTAAAATTTTTCAATTTTTACTGGTTTTTCACAAGATATTTAAATGTTTATTAACATAGATATAATACATTCCATATTTATTTAAGATAAATATTTTAGGAGATTAAAAATTGATTATTATTGACGAAGATTTGTGTAAAGGATGTCATCTTTGCTTATTCATGTGTTCACAAAACGTATATGCAATATCTCCGGATACTAACAAAAAAGGAGTGCAATTGCCTTATGTCAAGTTCGAAGAGAGATGCAATAAATGCGGTACATGTGAAGTTGCATGTCCTGACCAAGCTATTACTGTTGACATGCCGGAAAACTGGTGGATGAAAGATGATAGGGATATTAACTTTAATCCTAATTTCACAAAAGGGAGAAAGTAGGTGTTAAAATGGCTGAAGAATTTTTTATTCAAGGAAATGAAGCATGCGCTAAAGGGGCGATACTTGCAGGCTGCAGATTTTTCGCAGGGTATCCGATTACTCCATCTACTGAGGTTGCAGAAACTTTATCAAGAGAACTGCCAAAAGTCGGCGGTTCATTTGTTCAAATGGAAGATGAAATTGCTTCTGCAGGTGCTATCATTGGAGGATCCTGGGGTGGAGCAAAATCAATGACTGCAACATCAGGTCCTGGAATTTCTTTAATGCAGGAAAACATTGGTTATGCATTTATTAGCGAAACTCCAATCGTTATTGTTGATGTTCAAAGAGGTTCTCCTTCAACAGCTCAACCGACCATGGCTGCACAGGGTGATATGATGCAGGCACGCTGGGGATCTCACGGAGACTACGAACCTATTGCATTATCTCCATCAAGTGTACAGGAATTTTTTGATTTCACAATTAAAGCATTTAATCTTGCAGAACAATTCAGATGCCCAGTATTTGTAATGGCTGATGAAGTTATTGGGCATATGAGGGAAAAAATCATCGTTGAAGATGATATTGAAATTGTTCCAAGAAAAAGGCCTGAAAAAACTGACGATTATTTGCCTTTTAAAAACATTGAAAACGGAACAAACCCTATGCCAGCATTCGGTGACGGATTCAATATTCATGTAACCGGTCTTACTCATGATGAAAGAGGCTATCCTGACACTAACAATCCAGAAACTCACGACAAACTTGTTCAAAGAATCTGTGATAAAGTTTTAAATAACAGAGATAAAATCTGCTCTGTCCAATCAGAGTACTGTGAAGATGCAGACGTGGTTCTTGTATCTTACGGAGCTCCTGTCAGATCTGTTGTTGAAGCAACAAGAAAAGCAAGAGCAGACGGTAAAAAAGTGGGTTATGTTAAAATCGATACTCCATGGCCATTCCCAGAAGAACAATTGAAAGAATTAACTGCAAATGCTAGCGATGTCATTGTAGTTGAAATGAACTTGGGCCAGATGTATTATGAAGTTGACCGTGTACTTAAAAGAGACGCTAATGTTCACTTATTGGGAGTCATTGGAGGATTATTACCAACTCCTGATGAAATCTTAGATGTAATTGATAAGAAAGGAGGAAACTAAAATGTCCCAACATAAAGAAAATAGATTTCTTCCATATTTAAGAGAAGACAGATTGCCTCATATTTTCTGCCCTGGCTGTGGAAACGGAGCAATCATTAATGCATTTTTAGCAGCTATGGAAAAGGCGGAAATGGACTTTGATAACATTGCAATGGTTTCCGGAATCGGCTGTTCTTCAAGAATTCCTGGTTATTTGAAATGTGATTCTCTTCATACCACTCATGGAAGAGCATTAAGCTTTGCAACCGGTTTAAAAACAGCAAACAAGGATTTAGATGTTGTTGTATTTACAGGTGACGGTGATGCAGCTTCTAGTGGAGGTAATCATTTAATTCATGCAGCCAGAAGAAATATTAATCTGACTGTAATTTGTATCAATAATAATATTTATGGTATGACTGGAGGTCAAATCAGCCCTACATCTCCTAAGGGCAGTTTCGGAACAACTGCTCCATACGGTAATCTGGATGCTCCATTTAACCTGGCTGAACTTGTTGCGGCTGCTGGTGCAACCTATTCAGCAAGATGGACAACTGTTCAAATAGAAAATCTTGTACTGTCCATTAAGGAAGGTTTAAAAAATCCAGGATTTTCATTTATCGAAGTTGCAACTCAATGTCCAACTTACTTTGGTCGTAAAAATAAATTAAGAACTCCTACTGCTATGGCTGCAGTCATGAAAGCTAATAC
>JAEIGA010007482.1_pt1 | contig 16583 bp, 9 predicted proteins | sample 9270691 | NCBI WGS metagenome assembly JAEIGA01 (sample SAMN17057246, study PRJNA624740) | gut metagenome | biome: biome; isolation source: fecal sample | host: Bos grunniens | place: China: Xizang | collected 2019
CAACTTCGAGTCTATGTATGGCCACACCGAGGAGCTCTTCTTCGTGACTAACGACTACGGTGGCGCTTACTGGGAGAAGAACAACGCCACAGCACAGCACTCATACGCCAACTCACCACACAAGCTCGTGGCTAACTGGAACGCCCCAATCATGATTATCACTGGCGAGAAGGACTATCGTATTCCTTACTCACAGTCGCTGGAGGCATTCACCGCAGCACGTGTTCAGGGTATCGACGCTCGCTTGGTATCGTTCGAGAACGAGGCACACCAGGTGTTCCAGCCACAGAACTCAGTTGTTTGGAACCGTGAATTTTTTGACTGGTTGGATAAGTACCTCAAATAGTACTTCTACACACAGATATAGCGCGGAGGCGACCAATCATGGTTGCCTCCGTTTTATTTAGGCTCTTAACCACCATATTTATACCTATTTACATAAATCTATTTGGGTAAAAAGAAATTTTTGCGTATATTTGTTTCGTCATTTGTCCATGAGAAAACACAAGACTAAAATATTAAATAACTAAAACTATGAAAATCAAAAACTTACTATTGGCTCTTTTGGCATTGCCACTAATGATGGTTGCCTGCGAGCCTGACAATCCTATTGATGAGGTCAAAGATCCAACAGTAGCTGTTACCGTAGGTACAGCAACTGAGAACTCTATTTCGTTTACTGTAACATCTACCGAGGCTGAGAAGGTGGCATACCTTGTTGTTGAGGGCACTGAGGCACCTACCGCTTCTGAGGTATTGGCTAACGGTACTGCCGTAGAGGCAAACAAGAGCGTAGAGCTTACTGCAACTGAGCTTGAGGCAGAGACAGAGTACACCATTGTTGCTGCTGCTCAGAACACTAAGGCAGTGGTTAAGACTACTGCTGCTGCTAAGACTTTGGCTGCGGGCGAGACTCCTGGCCCAGGTCCAGAGCCTGAGGGCGAGAAGTTTGTGGCTACTCAGATCGTTACTGACTACGAGTCATACGAGGGCTTGCATATGTATGTTTTCGAGCTTGGTGACAAGGAGTGGAATAGCAATGGCTGGGGCGCTGATGGTGGTACATACTACTCATTCGCTATTATTGCTTCATCAAAGGGCAATGGCGTGCTTCCAAACGGCACCTACTCACTCTCTGAGAACTACTCTGCAAACACCATTAGCCCTGATTACTCATACCGCTATCAGATGGAGAATGGCACACCTGCTAACGGTTTCGAGGTATACAAGGATGCTAACGTAGTGATCACCGACGGCAAGATTGAGGCCAACATTGAGCTTGAGCGTGATGGTTCTATCCACCACGTAGTATTCGAGGGTAGCCTTGCTGTTGAGGATGGTGGCAGCCAGAACCCTTCTGAGTTCGAGGCAACACACGTTGCTGACAAGTGGTACTGGGGTGGCTCATCAAACTACGGCTACAAATATATGGTTGCTGGCGAGGGCTTCTCTGTTGACGTACACTTCCAGCCACAGAACGCATCGGAGACAGCTATCACAGCAGGCACATACACATGGACAACAACAACTATGTGGGGCTACAACGACTTCGAGGAGTTCACAACACGCACATTCACCGTTGATGGCACATCAGTGGCTGTTGATAGCGGTAAGGCTGTTGTAAGCAACGAGGGCGACGAGTATCACATCGAGATGACGTTGATGGGTCGTGACGGATTCAAGTATATGATTGAGTACAACGGCAAGCTCAACGACAAGGGTGATGTTGGCGGCGAGGACAATGTTCTTGTAGTTAACACTCTTGGCGAGGGTACTTACAACTCAGCATACTACTTCTACACATTCAAGGCTGAGGGTGAGAACTTCTCGTTCAACCTCTTGGTAAACGATTACCAGGCTAAGAATAATCAGATTCTTGCAGGGAGCTACACATACGCTCCAGAGAAGAGCATGGCAGGCAACAAGAACTACTTCTTTGTGGATAGCTTCAAGCTCGACGGCGTGACATACAAGGCTTCTGAGGCATCTACAATGAGTGTTGAGGGCGACGGCAGCAACGTTGTTATCACTCTTAACCTTGTTATGCAGTCTGGCGACCAGTTCAAGGTAACATACAATGGTAAGGTTGGCGGTTCTGCAAATGAGGGTGGCTCAACAGAGCTCACTAAGCTTGCTACACCATCTGTTTCAGGTCTTGTATCGGGCAATGCTGCCACTGTTAGCTGGAACGAGATTGCAGGCGCTAAGGACTACACCGTGACATTGAATGGCACAAAGGTTGACACCGTAGAGACTGCTTACATCGTTTACCAGAACCTCGAGTGGGATAGCCAGTACTCAGTATCTGTTGTTGCTAACCCTGCTGACGCTGCTGTAAACGCTGCTTCTGACGCTGGTACAGCAACATTTAGTGTTGGCGCTAACCCAGACGCTGGTCAAGGTGGTGGCGATGGTGGCAATACAAGCGGCGAGGATTACACCGACTGGAACTTCTCTGCTCACTACGACACAGGCAGCGCAGTAGTAACACTTACAAGCAAGACCGACAACCGCGTTATCACACTCAAGACTAACGAGTTGGCATTTGCTAAGTTCTACGCTGACACAACACGTTCAAGCTACTTCACTGACGTAACTGTTGATGGCGTTGCAACATCTGATGTTACTGCTGAGTCTTATGTTCATGTTCAGCAGACAAAGGTTTCTATTAACCTTGTAATCAATGGTGTTACATACACAGGCGACTCTAACGGTTTCTCTTACTAAACCTTTCGATGCATTACATGGACTGCTCTTAGGGGCAGTCCATTTTTAAACTAAGAAAGATAACCATGAACAAACTTTTATTATCATTTGCAACTATTGCTCTCTTGTTCGCAGCATGTGAGCCTTCAGCTCCTGCTGAGGAGAATGCAACGCTCACAATCACCTCGGGTAATACTATGGAGATAAGCCACGAGGGTGGCTCATTCGAAATTACCTACACCTTGGAGGGTGCTAAGAAGGGCGCTAAGCCTACTGTTAACTGCAATGCTGAGTGGATCACCAACATTACGGTAGATGAGACTATCACCTTCAACGCCACAGCAAACGAAGGCAACGAGCCACGTTTTGCCCCTATCGTGGTGAACTATGGCAGCAACATGCAGCAAGTAATAATCAAGCAGTTGGCATCAAACGAGGCTGCACTAAAGGCAACTTACTTCGGAGGCGAATACTACGGAAGCATCTATAGCCCAGGTATGGGTAACTACTACGTCTTCCTTTCGGACAATGGCTTCAACGATAAGGGTATGGATATGCCTAACTCAAAATATTACTGCATGGACCTCTACGGGCCACTCTACGAGGGTCCTGACGGCGGCGAGATTACCCTACCAATTGGTACATATACCTTGAATACGGATAATGACCCACAGATGTGGACTATGGGCTGGAAATACTCACACTACCGTGAGACCGACTCTACGGGCATGTCTCCTGAGGAGGTTGCTCTCGACCACGCAACATTGGTTGTTACTGAGGAGGGCGCAACATTTGAGTGCTCAACAGGCGATATTAAGCATCGTGTGGTATTTAATGGCCAGGCAACTATTATAGATGCACGCTACTAATAGCGAGTTTCTGGCATAAAGATGATGATAGCGGGTGGATGTCCACCCGCTATTATTATATATGTATAAATTTTTGTGCTAAAATTATTGTATTTTAATTATTTTTTGTATATTTGTAATAACGAAATGAGAATACTAAATAACTAAACCTAAAATTTTACCACTATGAAAAAGTTATTCTATCTTTTGTTGTGCTTGCCATTGCTGTTGGCAGCGTGTGAACCTGAACCTGCTCCAGAGCCAGCTAAGGATCCCGTATTGACACTAACGTCTGATGCAGAGATGGTGTTTACCATTGGTGGTGAGGGTACTATCACCTACACTCTTGAGAATGCTCCAGAGGGTGCGCTCCCAACTGCAACGTGTGAGGCTGATTGGATTTTGGACCTTGAGGTTGCCGAGACTATTACATTCGAAGTTGTATTCCCAGTTCCTTATCTTTCGGAGGATTTAGAGTCTGTAATTAAGGTTGCATACGAGGAGCAGTCGTTCGAGGTTACTGTAAAGTGCTTGAAGCAGGAAGTACCTTACGCTATGGATGTTCAGTTGGCAGGTGCATATCGTGAGCCAAGCGCTGAATTTGATAAGCCTGAGAACTATTTCGTATTAAGCTTCGCAAATGATGCTGAAACAATTTTGCTCGGCATTGGCTTGGTTGGCGCTGAGGGTGATACTATCCTTAAGGCTGGCAACTATTCGAGCGAGAATTCAACATTAGACCTTGATTTGTGCGAGGTTATAGTATGGGAAACTGATAACGAGGAGGACGAATTTATCTATGATGGTTTTGCTACGGGTTATGTTGTAGTAGAGGTTGACGGAGATAACTACTCATTCGACATTACCTTGTTGGATGAAGCAAGCACACCATACCACTTCACTTACGAGGGTCCTGTGTTGGATATGGAGCCTGCGGAGAAGCCTGAGCCACAGGAGTTCAACCCTGTAAAGGTTGAGGCATACCGCGCAGATAGCTGGGATCTCGGCAACTTCGAGCTCGACCTCTATATCGACGAGACTAACTACCACTCATTGGATATGCAGGATTTGGTAAATCCTAACGACAAATATCTATCTGAAGGTAACTACACCATAGCTAATGGTGGCATTACAAACTGGTCAAACTTCTTGTGGAACATCGAGACTGGCGAGGGTGCTTATGTTGTAGATGCTGAGATAGCACTCTCACACAACGATGATGGCACATCAACAATTGTTGGTTTCATTGAGTCTGAGTATGGCGATCACCTAAATATCAACTGGACAGGCGTTATCGATGGCTTTACCTTTGGCGGTGAGACTCCAGAACCAGCAGAGGATATAGTATTCAACGCTCCTTATTTCGCTGGCGAGTATTACACTCCAACTGCGGTGGGCGCAGGCAAGGATACTTACAACTACTACTTTGTACTCTCAGATGTAGTGGTAGACGGCGGTTATGCTGTGGTAGGTGCTACTTACTTCTACTTCGACCTATACAACACTGAATTCAACGAGAATATCACTATTCCTAATGGCGTTTATACATTCGACCCAAGCGACAGTTGTGACAACTTGACTTGTGGTGCATACTATACATATGGTTTCCATGCGCAGGACGCCGAGACTGAGGTTTGGTATCTTCCAGCATCAGGCACAGTAACTGTTAGCGACAACAAGATCGTAGCAGAGTTCGTATTGGAGGATGGTCGTAAGGCAACTGTCACTTACGAGGGTAATCTCTCATTAGCAAATACAGGCGGTGGCGACAATGGTGGCAATGGCATGTCTACACTTGAGGGCGACCTTGAGCTTAATGCTTCAGGTTGGACACACCTCGCAGAGTACTATGGCGACTACTACACTGCAGATACCGACAACTGGTTCGTACAGGTATACGAGGACCCATATACTGGTAACGGTGGTTACTTGTTGCTCGACCTCTTGGTAGACCCAGCAAACGACGACTGGAGAGGCACATATACCGTTCTTACAGACCTCAGCGATGCTAAGGGCAAGTTCGTTGCAGGTGGCGTTGACGAGGATAGCTATATGGTTGGTTGCTGGTATGCAGAGCTTGCAGATGGTGATATCGGTGGTGCTATGGCTCCTATTGTTGATGGTACTATCACAATCACAGCGGGTGAGAATGGCGCAATGACCATCGCTTACGACTGCGTAGACGACAATGGCAATAAGATTACAGGCAGTGTTTCTGCCGAGGCTTATGCTGGTGGCTACTCAGCAAAGGCGCTAAGCGCAAAGCAGAACAAGAAATCTAATGTGAGTGCTAAGATGCAGAAGGTGAACCACCGCCGCTAAAAGCATTACACCATAAACACATGGGGGCTACCATCCGATAATCGGGTGGTAGTCCTTTTTTTTGTTGGACATCATGTGTGGCTCATCGGCAACAATCAATCGTTAATCAACACCCCGATGTTATTACTTTTTTCTTAATTAAGAACTTTATTTGCATTATTTATTATATATTTGCAACGTGGATAGGATTTTTATCCAAAAATAGATAATTTGCAGAATATCGCATTAACAAATAACTAATAACAACTAACTATGAGAAAGCTATTTTATCTTTTGTTGGCATTGCCATTGGTAATTGCCGCTTGTGAGCCAGAGCCAACTCCAGAGCCAGAGCCAGAGAAGAAGGCCCAGTTGATTCTCACCTCTGACGAGGTTATGAACTTCAAGGCTGAGGGTGGTCAGGGCCTTATCGACTACACTCTTGTTAACGCCAAGGAGGGTGCTGAGTTTGCATCGCAGTGCGAGGCTGAGTGGATCTCAGACTTCGTTTTTGGCGAGGACATCACATTCGTTGTTGCTGCTAACGAGGGCGAGCCTCGTGAGGCTAAGATCGTTATCACCTATGCTGAGGCATCTATGGAGGTTACCGTTAAGCAGGCTGAGAAGACAGAGGCTCCTGCAGTTCCTGCTATCGTAATCACATCTGAGAATCCTATGGAGTTCAACATGAACGGTGGCATCGGCACTATCAAATACAGTATCGAGAACCCTATCCAGGGCGTATCGCTCACGGCTAAGGCTGACGCAGCATGGATCACTCAGACTACAGTTCAGACTGAGAAGGTTATCTTCCAGGTTTTGGCTAACGAGGTTGAGGAGGCTCGTGAGGGTAAGATCACTTTGACATACGGTATGCTCGAGCCAGTTGAGGTTATCGTTAAGCAGGATGCATATGTTGCTCCAGCTCCTGTATTCAACTTCGAGCCTGCAACTATGGAGGTTAATGCTGAGGGTGGCGCACAGAGCGTTGCTTTCACCATTGATAACGCTATTGAGGGCGCTGAGGTTTCAGCTACTTGCGAGGCAGCATGGATATCTAACCTCGTTGTTGCTAATGGCACTATGACCTTTGACGTAGCAGCTAACGAGGAGTCAATTCGTCAGGCTATCATCACTTTGACCTATGGCGACTATGCGTTTGAGTATGTCGTTAAGCAGCTTCCTGCAAACTACAACCCAGGCCTAAACTACCTCGCATTCACAGTTGTTGAGGCTTGGGCAGACCTTAAGGAGGGTGGTAATGTATGGAACGTAACATTCGTTGAGCACGACGACCTCTTGGGTGATATGCAGACTGTAATCAGCTTCTACATTGAGGAGGCTAACGTTCACAGCCTTGTTTCAGGCACATACTCTTCTGCCGAGGGCACAATCTTGCTCAACTCTGCTGCACGCAACGGCTACTCTACTTACCGTGCTAACGCATCGTTGGCAACTGATATCTCGGATGCATCGTTTGTTGTTGCCGTAGATACCGAGACTCAGACAATCTCGTTCGATGGCTCGTTCCAGGCTGGTAACGACGTAGTGGCATTGAGCTACACAGGTGCAGTACGTGGTATGGACCTCACTGGTAACACATCTAACGAGGTTAACTGCACAGATTGGAAGTGGTTTAACAAGAACTATCAGGATACTACCGAGTGTATCTTCACTGCTAGATCTTCTGACAACTCATTGGAGATTATGTTCCACATCCAGCACTCTGGTGGTACAAAGGTTATCCCTGCTGGTACATATAACGTAGCTCCTTATCAGCAGTTGGGCGATGTGTTGGCTAACTCTTCAACAGTTACCTACAACTCTGTTAAGGGCAGCTTAAGCTCAGGTTACATCACAGTAAGCCACGGTCGTGGTACATACATATTTGAGTTCGACATTACCGATGAGTATGGTCGTCGCTTCACTGGTGGCTACATGGGTCAGCTTGGTAACGGCGGTACAAACCCATAATAGTTATCACCAGTAACTTTAATATGCCTGTCTAACCATTGGGTTGGGCAGGCTTTTATATTATAAGAATATCTATTTTAGTAAAACTTTGCACCATTTAGTAATAATTGTAAAAAATAGTGTATATTTGTATTGTGAAAATGTTTTTTGTGCGGAATCGCGCATGACATATTTAGCAGCAAACAAAATACTAAAAACATAAAACAATGAAAAATCTTTTTGCACTACTCATTGCATTGCCACTACTAATGACGGCGTGTAACAACCAAGTGGACACCCCCACACCTCCAAGCACAAAGCCCGCATTGGAGCTAACATCAGCGCCAACAATGGACTTCGAGGCCGAGGGTGGCAAGGGCGAGATTAGCTACAACCTAACAAAGAGTGACGATGCATTCGACAGCGACTCGGTGATAATAGGCCAGCCATCGCCTGTGACCATCACATGCGACGACGAGTGGATAATAGTACTCGAGGATGAGTCGACACTCGGCATCATCAAGTTTGAGGTAGACGCAAACACCTCTACCGAGCAGCGCTCAGGATCAATAACTGCCACATACTCGGCAGAGTCGTTCACAGTGACAATCAACCAGGCAGCTGGCCCTGAGATCCCTGTAATCGAGGGCTGGGCAGTGGTTGGCTCGATGACAAACAACTGGGATGTTGAGGCTTCAATCACTATGGAGGCTATCGAGGGCTATTTCGTAGCTCGTGGCGTGGAGGTTGCAGCAACCGACTCGTTCAAGTTTGCCAAGGATGGCACATTGCAGAACTCACTTGGCGGCAACGGCCAGGCAGCAGAGCGTGACTACAAATACCCTGCATCGAAGTATGGCAGCGACATTCGTGTAAAGGAGAGCGGCACATACGACCTATACATCAACGAGGCTCTCGACACCTACTACGTAATGAGCGAGGGCAAGCTTCCATCAGAGGCTAACGAGGTGATTGCTCAGGGTGAAGACGTTTGGTACGTAACAGGCCTCGGCGAGACTCAGCGTATGCGCAAGTCGGGCATCTTCCAGTCTATCACAAGTGTTGAGCTCGACGAGGATGGCTTCAAACTCTACCATAGCCTTAACAACCTCACCTACGGTGCAGCAGAGGACTCAACAGCAGAGATTGGCGAGGAGATTGCCGTATCGTCAGATGCGGAGGCAAGCATCAAGGTAGAGGCAGAGAGCAACAAGCTTTACGACATCTACTTCAGTGTTGAGATGAGCAAGCTATGGGTTATGCCACGTGGCAGCAAGCCCGATGTATTGTACACATGCAACTATGCTGAGGGCGTATGGTTCACAACCAAGAACTTCATGATTAGTCTTAAGGCTGATGGTATGCGCATAACCCTCGACTGCGATAGCGCCGTAAACCATGAAAATGCTATCATCCCAGAGGCTACCTACTCTGTTGGTGGCGAGAATGGCTATGTAATCAACGTGGAGGGTTGCGAGGTTGCTAATGAGGATGGTAAAAACCCAATCTACAGCGGCTCTGTAACCATTACCCACCTCGAGGAGGGCTACGACATCTATGTAGATGTTGTCACCACCAAGCAACACCGCATTCGCGCTCAATACACTGGTAAGGTATCATCTAACCAGTTCATGGGTGGTCCTGTTACTAATCCAGGCGAGTAATCATGAAACGACTTTGTGCAATACTCTCTATTATAGGCTTGCTCCTTACATCGTGCGAGCCTATAATTGAGACGCCATCAACAGACGAAGATAACCTATTGGTTAACACCAACATACTCTATTTCGATGCCGAGGGTGGCAATGGCGAGATTGAGTATAGCATAAGCCAGCCCGTAGAGGGCGTGGCGCTTGAGGTGACAACCACCAACGACTGGATTTCGAACATTGCGGTAGATGCCACGATAACATTCACTGTCGAGCCAAACACCGAGGTAGAGCAGCGCCTTGGATTTATCAACATCGTGTATGGCGCTGAGGAGTACACCGTAGGCGTACAGCAGGTGGGCAAGAGCGGTGGTGATAGCTCGGTGACAATATTCGTTAAAGAGCGCAAGGTTGAGATTGAGGCTAAGGGTGGCGCACGAGAGATTGGCTATACCCTATCGGGTACTGAGGAGGGTGCTATACCCGAGATTAAGGCCGACGCCGAGTGGATCGAGGAGCTAAGCATCGACGCTGAGAAACTATCGTTCGTAGTGGCGAAGAACTTATCTACGGAGCAGCGCAAGGCAACAATCACGCTCAGCTATGATGAAGCTGTTGCCAAGGCAACAATCACACAGAAGGGCGCATCGTACGAGGTTATGCTCACAGCATCTGCCACAGTGGTGCGTGTAGGCGAGAGCGTGACATTCAGCGTGGAGTATGCTGGCGAGGATGTCACAGCCGAGGCACAGATATGCGACTACTACACCAACGAGGAGGTATCTAACCCTATGACATTCAGCGAGGTAGGCGAGTATGCCGTTGTTGCCAAGTACAACAACTCGACATCGAAGCTTGTATCTATCATTGTCAACTCGGCCGCAGCGCCTGACTTCCCCGAGGATAGCGACGCAGATAACTACACCTTCAAGTATCGCATGTTGCTCATCGACCACACAGGAACAGATTGTGGCTACTGCCCATATATGATGGAGTCGTTAAAGGTAATTGAGGACGACCCTGCCTTCAACGACTATTTCAACATAGCTATGGCACACTCCTACAACACCAGCGATCCTGCATACTCGAACACCGCACTCACCATGCGCTACTACTATCAGAAGACGCTCAAGGTGCTTACCGGCTTCCCAACACTCACCTACAACATCCAGTATGGCGACTCGGCTGGAAGCAACATCAGCTACGTAAAGAGCCACTTCAACAAGCTCAAGAAGGATAGCACAAATGCTGCGGTGGCCGTTGCTGCCAAGCTCGATGGCGACAAGATTCTCATCAGCGCATCGCTCAAGTCGAAGGAGGCACGCAGCTATAAGTTCAACATCTTGCTTCTCGAGGACGACATCTACGGCAAGCAGTATGGTGCTTGGGAGACATGGATGAGTACCCACAACAATGCTATTCGTGCGAGCTATGCCACAATCAGCCAGAGCGACATATCGGGTGCTGAGTGGGGCTATGTGGCTGCTGAGAGTACATCGCACAAGGTATTTGAGTTGCCTATCACAGATAGCCGCATTGTGAAGAGCAACTGCAAAGTGTTGGTCGTAATCACCGCTAAGGATAGCAACTACAACGACAAATACGAGGTGGTGAACACCACTATGTGTGGTCTTGGCCAGAGCAAGCCTTTTGAGTATAGATAATACAACTTAAAACTATAAATGTCTATGAGAAAATTTTTTATGCTTCTTGCGCTCTGCGCATTTGCATTTACAGCGTGCGAGCCAGCAAGTAATGAGGTTGCCAATGGCAAGCTCACGCTAACATCAAAGTCGGTCATGAACTTCGAGGCAGCAGGTGGCCAGGGTGAGATTACCTACGCCTTTGTCGAGGAGGAGACACGTGCAAACAAGGTTACTGCAACAGCTGTTGTCGACTGGATTTCTGACGTTACTGTGGGCGATGGCAAGGTGACATTCAACGTAGCAGCCAACAATGGCGACGAGCGCAGCGCATCAATCAAGGTGGAGTGTGGCCAGGACTCTTTCCAGGTTATGGTTATGCAGGAGGGCACTTCAGCCGCTGACGTTAACTTCACAGCAACACATGTTGGTGGTACATTCTACGGCAAGTTCCTCGTGAGTGGTGGCCAGACTGAGGGTTTCAACTACTTCGTAATCCTCTCTGACACTCAGCCTGAGGCTGTTACCTCTATCCCTGCATATGCTACTGAGTATCGCTTCGATATATATGCTGGTGAGTCATCAGAGTTCAACCGCGAGGTACACATCCCTGTTGGCACATACACAATCGACCACTCTCGCTCATGTCGCATCGGCACTATTGATGCTTATCAGGATTGTAGCTACGTATACAACGCAAATGGAGTATCTTCAGCATTCAAGACTGGTACACTCACAGTTACCGAAGATAGCATCGTGGCAGACGTAACATTGATGAATGGCGAGGTTCACCATGTTGAATACAATGGCGCACCTATCATGGAGGATTACAGTTTGCCTACATATGCTGACGTTTACCCTGTAAGCCAGTACACCGACACACTATCATTCGACGTTACTGGTGGTTACATGTATGCTTACTATCGCGGCAACTGGTTTGGCATGGACAACGATGTATGGTTTATGCACATGATTGAGGAGAAGGTAGGCTTCAGCGGCGTATACATGATCTTCAACTTCATCGTTCCTAAGTCGGCTGGTGGCTTCAGCAACCCTGAGGGTTACCTTGGCGAGTATAAGCTCACCAACCCTGACGAGTCAATGGACTACACCTTCCCTGCTGGTCGCTTGCGCGACGATAGCCAGCAGCTCAACGCATGGTACATGTACTGCATAAATGGCCAGATCGACATGTCGCAGGCAGCACCTATCGTTGATGGTACTATCAAGGTGGAGAAGGTCGACGGCAATACTGTCATCACCGTTGATGGCAAGGACGATGCTGGCAACGACGTTAAGGGTACTTTCAGTGGCATTGTTAACGAGATTGAGAACCAGGGTACAATCATCCGATAATTGCACCATAAGATATTTAGTTGGGGCTAACTTTTGAGAGTTAGCCCTATTTTTTGTATATTTGCAAAAAATAGAACTATGAAACAACTACTACTCATCCTCGCCATTAGCCTAACATTGGCCACCCTAGGTTGCGACAACCACGATGCACGCTACGATAGTGGCATCTCGCACGAACTTGCCGAGTGGCGTAAGGCAACAATCAACGACGTGAGCTACCACCTTCTATTCGACCTTGTCGACAACTGGGGATGGATAGCCATAAGGTACACCCTCGACGAGCCACAGGATGTGATAATCGACTTTCGCAACACAGAGCTTGTAAGAGAGATATCGCTTGGTGGAAGCACTCAGACAATTACTAACAAGTGCACACTTGCAAACGAGCATATTGTGATACCTAAGTCACTAACACACAGCGGAGAGCAGAGTGTAAACATATACTTTACAGTAGACAATCAGTCGCTTAATCGCAATCCCGAGTTTCTCTATACGCTGCTTGTCCCCGACCGTGCACACACCCTATTCCCATGCTTCGACCAGCCCGACATGAAGGCTTGGTATGAGCTAAACCTCATCATCCCCAAGGGGTGGAAGGCTATATCCAACACCCAAACAACCGTTGATAGCTGGGGTGCAGAGACCTACGAGCATTTAACAGGCAACGTGCTCCCTGACGACACTAAGATTGTCAGCTTCCAGCCTACTGAGCCACTCAGCACCTACCTATTCTCGTTTGTTGCGGGCGAGCTCGAGAGTTGCACCTACAACGATGGCCGACACACCTTCACAGCCTACTATCGTGAGAGCGATCCTAAGCGCCTTGCGCAGCTCGACACCATCTTCGAGCAGGTGGCCGCATCACTCGACTGGCTGGAGGAGTACACAGGCATCAAGTACCCCTTTGCCAAGTACGACTTCGTGATATTGCCTGGCTTCCAGTATGGTGGCATGGAGCATACGGGAGCTACGCTCTACAACGACACACAGATGTTCCTCTCGGAGAATCCTACGCTCGACGAGGAGCTACGCCGCACAAAGCTCATAACACACGAGACAGCACACATGTGGTTTGGCGACTATGTCACTATGGCATGGTTCGACGACGTATGGACCAAGGAGGTCTTTGCCAACTACTTCGCTGCACGCATGGCTGAGCCACTATTCCCCGACATCAACCACAATCTCAACCGCTTGAAGGTACACACCTCGGCAGCCATGAGCGAGGATAGAACCGAGGGCTCAACGTCGATACGTCAGCCACTGGACAACCTCTCGAACGCAGGCCTCATCTACGGACAAACGATATACAACAAAGCACCCGTAGTGATGGACAAGCTTGTGGAGATCATGGGCGAGGAGGCCTTCCAGCGAGGCATACAGGAGTACCTGACAACATACGCCTACTCTAATGCTACGTGGAACGACCTTGTGGCTATCCTCGACAAGCATTCCGAGGCTAACCTCGAGGAGTTCAGCGAGGTGTGGGTAAACCAACGAGGCATGCCACACATAACCTTTGAGCGCAACAATTCTAAATTACACGTAACCCAGAGCGATCCTCTTGGCCGAGAGCTGCTGTGGCCACAGACATTCGCCATCGACATTGTGGCAGGCACAACGACAACACGTCACGAGGTTATGTTTGAGGGCAAGGAGGTAGTGATGGATATTGACTCTTTCGACTACATAATTCCTAATAGCGACGGTCGTGGTTACGGACTATTTATCGTCGACAACGACAACCTACGTGCGTTGCTTGACTCGTGGCCAACAATCACCAACGAACTTACTCGCCAAGCAACAATAATGAATTTGTGGGAGTTGTACCAGGCCAACCATATCGGCGACACAGAGCTCTTCAACTCGTTGGTTGCGGGACTCGAGAAGGAGCAGAATGCCCTTGTGGCATCTACCCTATGCTCATACATCGCTGAGCCACTACATGCTCTACACTCTGCCGAGGCTGAGGCCATGCTCTATGCCATGAGCGAGAACCATGCGCTACAGTCATGCCGCCAGCAGCTCATGCGCCTACTCATGCAGGTGGCAACATCGGCCGAGATAAACGATAAGTTCTATGCTATATGGCAAGAGGCAAGCCATCCATTGCTCAGTATAAACGACTACATGACACTTAGTTACGAGCTCGCACTACGTTTTCCCGAGCGCTACGACACCATAGTAGCAACACAGCGCGAGCGCATCACCGACGAGGATCGTCGTCGCCAGTTCGACTTTATCGTTCGTGCAGTAAACCCATCGCCCGGGGCGCAGGATGCGCTATTTAACGAGATTCTCAAGCCTGATAATCGACGCATAGAGCCTTGGACAGCGACGCTACTGAGCTACCTGAACCATCCACTCCGTGATGCCGAGTCGGTGAAATATATCTATCGTGGTCTTGACGAGCTGCATGAGGTGCAGCGCACTGGCGACATCTTCTTCCCTCGCAACTGGGTGGGTGCACTCCTTGGCAACCACCGCTCGAAGGAGGCATACGACGAGTTGCAGCGCTGGCTTGATGACAACGCCGACTACCCTATTTTGTTACGTAACAAGATTTTACAGGCGGCACACCCACTATCACGAGTGCAGCAATAGCCACTCACGAGCAATACGCATGGCGGCATGGCAGATGTTCTGCTGTGCCGTCGTTTTTTGCATAGCCTCATCAAGTGGCATGCCCTCGGGCGTAGCCTCATATATGCGCATAAAACCGCTCTTAGCAAGCTCCTCGGACCATTCTACCCTGCCGCCAAGAGCGACAACAGGAATACCTTTTTGCTCGGCATGTGCCAATACTCCCGCAGGGGCTTTACCCATAAGCGTCTGAGTGTCAAGACGTCCCTCGCCCGTAACGACGAGTGAGCAACTATCGAGCAACGCATCGAAGCCCACAGCATCCAACACAAGCTCGATGCCTGGCATAAGACGAGCGCCAAGAAAGGCCATCAGAGCATAGCCCACGCCACCCGCAGCACCAGCACCAGCTATCATATGATAGTCACCACCAACGACCTCAGCAAATCTGCGCATACCCTCGTCAAGAGCCTCAATCATGCTTGGCGATGCCCCCTTCTGCGGAGCATATACCCACGCAGCACCATGCTCGCCATAGAGCGGATTATCTACATCCGAGGCAACAACAATCTCGCACTCAGCCAACAGTGTGTCGACACCCGTAGCATCGATGCGTGCCACACGACACATAGCCTCACCCGAGGCGCTAAGCTCCTCGCCCTGAGCATCATAAAACCTATAACCCAACGCCGAGAGCATGCCCATACCGCAGTCGTTGGTTGCGCTGCCACCGATGCCTAAGATAATATGTCGAGCACCCCGACGAATAGCGTCACGCATGACCTCTCCAAGACCGTATGTCGATGTTCGCATCGGGTTGCGCTCCTCGGCACTAAGCAGGGCAAGGCCCGACACCTGCGCCATCTCGATAATTGCGGTCTGCCCTGCCATTGCGTATCGAGTAGTAATAGGCCTATGCAGCGGATCGTGAGCCACAACATCCTGATACTTAGCCCCAAGCGCCGAACTAAGGGCCAGGAGCAGCCCATCGCCACCATCGGCTATGGGCACTGTCAGAATGTCGCAATCGGGCACAACACTATGCCACCCCGAGGCAAAGGCGTGCGCCACCTCCTCGGACGTTAGCGACCCTTTGAACTTGTCGAAAGCTAAGATTATACGTTGCATGGCGTGATAATGGTTTTCACAAAGATAGCGAAATTATGGGGAACAGCATGCAGATTTTTGACAATAAGTATTGTTTACTGGTCAAAAGGGGCTATTTGCTGAAAATAAGTTGTCATAGTGCAATTTTTCGGATACGTCACACGTTATTATGGCACGAGGATTGCACAATCCTTAAACAGCTACGCTGGCAAAACCACGTAGTTAGGTTTCTTCATTTATTTAAGTTTGGGTTAGTAGTTTTTTCAGAATTTATTTCTGAGGGTATAGGCGGCAGTCGTGAGACTCCCGCCTATTGCTTTTTATTATAAATTCTGAAAAACTACTGACGGTTTTGAACGTAGCAACAATGTTCTTGTTGGCGGATGTAATACATCTATGCAGAAGTGTGGCGCACCATTCAGCAAGTAAACTCGCCA
>JAEIGA010007483.1_pt1 | contig 16581 bp, 41 predicted proteins | sample 9270691 | NCBI WGS metagenome assembly JAEIGA01 (sample SAMN17057246, study PRJNA624740) | gut metagenome | biome: biome; isolation source: fecal sample | host: Bos grunniens | place: China: Xizang | collected 2019
AAAGGTTAAGTAATATGTTCTGTATTGTAGATAAAGAAAAGAACTTTACTCCTATCAAATCTGGTTTTAAAACTTCTGCTCAGGCTAATAACTGGGCTAAGAAGAATTTGCCTAAAGAGCTTGTTCTTCTGTGGGGCGACCACAAGATTAGCTATAATAAGAAATACTTTGTTAGAATGCGGCGATAAAACATGTTAGAAAAAATCGGCATGATAATTATTATCATTTGTGCATTCTGCGATATAGGAATAGTAGCATACTGTTTAAGTGAAATTTTTGGAGGCGATTAATATGTATTATTGTCCTGGCGAATATTGCTCTAAGAAAGATACCTGTGCTCAGCATCGAGTACCAGACGGTACTTATCAGTACATAGATATGTCCGCAGAAGGTTTTGGCTGCGCTGGCATAAGCGATAACGGAAATCCGTTTAGCAGACAGGAATACTACTGTGGTGATTTTGCTAAAAGCTATGCCTGCTTTGAGCCTACAAAAATTATAAAGCAAAAGCAGAATGTAATTCTTATTAAGTGGAGACCTAGATGGGAAGACCTTGAGGAGACGGTTGGCATAGCAGCAAATGAGGCAGTGGCACATAAGCAAGCCAAAGAATTAGCAGCAAAATATCCTCACTGTTATGGTGATCAGTATGGCGCCTGGTATTTTGAATACTTTGATTTGATCGAGGAATAAGCATATGAAGATTTATTTTGAAGATGGTGAGCTTAGAGATACCACTGTAGTAACTAATCCTTATACTGGAATTGTAGTGGATGCCGCTAATGGAGTATCAGCTAATATTATGACTCTAGATGCCTGCGCTAAATGTCGTCCAAATGATATTGTTTATACAAACTCAATCTTTGCCTTCCATAATATGTATGCATGGAATGAAGAATTTAAGGTACCTGAAATCTTTATTAGAGCTGGCGAAGCCTGTACATGGGTTCGTATTGATAAGCTGACTAACCGAGAGCTTAAGCGTGGACATAACCTGGCTCACTTATATGTAGCCGGGGAATTTGAAAAGAAGAGGGCTGAATATAGTGAAACTACGTGAGCCTAAGCTAGATGGTTATTCTAGCGCTCTTATTGAAGACTGTAAGAAATATCTCGGCCTCGCACCATATAATACTTTTACAAATATTAATGTAGGCGATCCATTTTTTCTATAATCATATGTGTAAGAAGTACGGAACTGAAAATGCCGCCTATGTTGTTAAGAATTTAAAGTGAGGCTATTTACAATGAAGATATTTATTGATATAATATAATAAAAGGATAGGAGGCGGTTTAATGTATTCAGTACAGATGGTAAGAGACCATTATGATATTATTAACAATCCTAGGGTAAAGAGTAAGTATCCTATTTTGCACGAGGAAGTTTGCAGACACGATAGGGATAGTCATAGTTCTTGGTATAGTTTGTCTGGTCAGGCTTTTGATGAATACCAGAAGTATGTAAAAGATAGTGATATTGATTATATCGGTTAAATATAAAATTTAATAGTGTTTATACAAAATAACCCCCGGGTTTATTGTATATTATAAAAGAAGAGCGGCTGTGCGAGAGCTTAAAAACTTGATACACGTCGGCTCTTCTTTTTATGCTTTGGAGGTTAAATATATGCTACTTAAATTTATAGGTGAGAACAAGTCCATGGATCTTATTCGCGGCAAAGAATATGAAGTAGATATTAGAAGTGATCACAAATATATCTATGTAAGATGGTTTGATGAAAAAGGTCAGGTAGTTTGTTGCCCATATACTAGCCCGGCTTTGTTTGCATGTAATTGGATGAAGTCAGACACTAAAGAAACTTGGAGGAATTACTAATGACTTTTTATGATTATTGCTTTATTATTTTTGTTACGGTTATGTCTTTCCATTATATTTTCTTGTTTGTAGATGAAGATTCTAAGTTCAAGAAGAATCGCTTTAGAAAGTCTGTTGAGCAGGTATATAAGCATATTGTTCATATGAATGAATATGCACACGATGGCGTTAAATTTCATGAAATAAAAGTTATTTATAAGAATAAAGAGTTTGCTATTGGAATTTTTAAGAAAGAACACAGCAATAGGTATACTACATATGAGATTTTTATTAATGGCGACGAAGCAGGTACCTTCCATATCATAGGCGATTGCTGCAGCCATAGCTATTATTTTGAAACTCAGAATAACAGATATAAAAGTGAAGTAATGGATATCGTTCATGCCGGTGCAAAGGAAGTTAAAAAGCTGGCTAAAGCTACCGCTGAAAAGACCGGTGGCTGGAATGAGCATTCCTACTTTAAGTGAGGTATAATCTATGTTTGATATGACCGAAAGTTATAGTTGTTGCAATGACTCTTTTGCTTCTTATCCTATTGTAAAGCCTAATATCAGAACCGGTGAAGGCAGACGGACTAAGTTCCGCATTGGGGCTGCAAAGCAAGGTGACTTGAAGAAGAAAGCACGTCGTAAAATGACTAAGAAGAGCCGTAGAGCTAATAGGAGATAAGATGATTATTTGTGCAGCATTAAAGATTCAAGTAGAAGGCTTAGATCATGAAACTATCCTGCATTGCTGGCGACACGGAAACGGATTTCAAGTTTTAAAAGATCTCGGCTTACAGCCTAAGAAAGGATACAAGGTTTTAGAGCAAGGATTTATCAATCATAAAGGCGAGTTTTTAAATAGAAAAGAAGCATTTGAGTATGTAAAAGAAATCGGTCAGTGCAACGCCACGCAGAGATGGTACTGGGAAGATCACGCTCAAGATGAACTTTACTCTGAAGATTTGTATTAAAAAAGATAAAATTTTGTCATAAAACGGGTTTACAAATCACATTTTGTACAGTATTATATAGAAGTGGCTACGAGCTACCTCTTATCATATTTCAAACATTATTCGAAGGTATAAGATATGAACAAGGAAGATTAGGGTGTCAGATTATTTGTAATCTTGTTACTGTAACTCTACTAATTAAAATGTGGCTTATGTCTTGTTCTAGAAATCATGCGCATCTGGACTATTATGTCTGTAATTGTTCATATCTGTATTCTTCGGAGCTACATAAAATTAATTATTGCTGAGGGTGAATAAAAATGACTGTTTATGTTTTATTTAACACATATTACGATCGAGTAGAAGGCGTTTATAATGAGGCTGGAAAAGCTAAAAAGCAAGACGAGCTTTTTGATATGGCTTTGAATAAGCGAACTGAATATACAAATAAGCTAATGCAGGAAATTCTCGAGCTGCGAGACATGCGTCAGCCTTACATCACGGAAGCAGATTCCTTGCTTGAAAAGGAAAACGAAGCTAAAGAGACTAACGACCTTGTTACTCTTAAGGGCATTCGTAAGCAGCGCAAGGTTTTGCTGCGTCAGGCTGAACATCTTACATATGATATTAAAAGCAGAGAAGAAAAGATTCTTGCCGCTGAGCGTTTGTTGAAGTCTGAGGTTATGAATCAATTTGGCAGTCATAATTATGACTGGCTGGACTATTCTTTGGAAGGAGCTGAGTATTAATGAAAGTTAAGAAGCATTTGGTTTATGCAGAAGATCTTATTTACGAAATTATGCAATATCCCAGCAGAAGTATTTCTAAAGGTTTGATTCATAGCTGCGCCGCAGAAGTTATTAAAGAAAAAGAAGTTAATGTTTTTAAGCACATTTGGTACCGCATTACAGGAAAGGTGTAAGAAATGCCTAAGTATACATATGATATTGTTGCTATTAAGGCTGGGCTTGACTCAGGTAGATATGCTGCTAAGATCAATTCTTTTGGCAGTATTCTTCTAGAGGACACTCAGACTTGTGAAGCTATTAAGTTGATGCAACTTCCTGAAGGTTATTCTTTCCATGAGAAAGGAAAGTGGGAGCCGATTTGGGAATATACATCTAGAAGTATTGATCATCCTATGGAGGGTCGTGAAGCTTATGCCTGTTCTGTATGTGGTTGGACTACAGGTGAAAAGCACGATTGGTGTACCTGTGGTGCCAACATGAGAGAAAGTAATCGTATCGGTGATATGACTAAAGAGAAAGTTGAGGCATTGCTAGAGCAACTATGAAAAAGATTTTAAATATTATTAGCTGGATAGGTTTTTATACATTGACATTTGCCTGCGCTATTACATTGCTGAGCACACTTTGTGGTGTAGGCTTCTTTGTAGCTGCATTGGCTGGGGTCTGCGAATACAGCGCCTTAGACATTTTTGCTATTGGATACTTTGGGTCAGTGGCTGTTATTATATTGTGTTGCTTGCTGTATAGTATTTATGAGTGGCTTAAGAGACTAAAGGCAGGTAGATAATTTATGAGAGATATTACATACTGTTCTCAAACACTTTGTGCACATTTAGATTGTGTACGGCATCAATACCATGCACCGCTAGATGAGAATCTCAGTATTGCAGATTTGAATGATGGGTTGTGCTTTGAGCTTATGGAATACATACCAGACGATTCAGAGCTTCCGGCTAGTGATAGAAGAGAAAGGCTACTGAAGGCTATTTGCAAAGGTACTCAGAAAACTAATTATAAATGCGATACTGTTTGTAAGGCTATGTGTGGTAATGACGGTACTTGTGTCTACTGTGCTACGATTGCCGATGCTGTAGAAGAAGAATTTGGAAAGTGAGCTTTGTTATGAATTGCGGTTCTTGCCCTCATACTGATAACTTGGTTTACACCTCTATGCCGCCACAGGTTAAATGTAGCATTACTGGAAAGTTTCATTATTATGATGATGACTGTGATTGCGTTTTAAATGCAGCAGAGCCAGTTAAGATTAAAATACCAGAAGAAGATATAGATTTAGAAAAATTGCGCGGGATGCTTGAGGCACCTATTGTACCCGTGCCAACTGCTGCGTATACTAGTTGTCTAATCTGCGGTAGTGAGATTGCTGTTGGCTTGTGTGAAAATCATACTAAAGTCTGCGATGACTGTAAGAAAGTAATTAAGTTTATTAAGGAACATTTTAGATATGATGAGATGTAGAGTTTTTGGTGAGCAAAAAGATACAGTGGTCATCGAGGTTGCTGGCAAAGAGGCTATCAATATTCCTGCAGCAGATGCTATCGTAAAGCTTTGGTTTTCCGGCGGCGCTATTTTAGGAATTAAGTACGGAGAGCATAGTTTGCAGTATCCAAATCTCTGGAAAATTCGGATTATAAACCAAGGCAAAGAAAAATATGTTTATAAGCCGCACTTTACCGAGACATTGTTATATAACAGCGATACATACGAAACAGAAGCAGAGCTTTTAAATTATAAGGTTATTCCTAGGACCTATTATAATGGAGATGATATGCCTTGACTTGCAGAGACCTTGAATCAGGTGTAAATAACTATACTTTTTGGCGCCACAGAGGTGCATATAATGACTATATTTGGTGTGAATGTAGTAATTGTGACTTTCGTGTCGAGGCTTATAAGGCAGTAAAAGTAGGAATGTCTAGTACGGACTATACAGAGGTTAGATATAAATTTTGTCCTGTGTGCGGCAAGGAGATGACGGTATGAATTTTAGTAGAGAACGCTGGGTTGTATTTAGAGAATCTGACAATAAGATTTTTTGTGGTAGCGCTAGAAATTATGAATGGCGTGATTTGAATGATATTGGCAATGCTAGAATTGCTACTTATATGTCTGAGAAGAAGGCAATTTCTGGAGCAACTGTTTCATATGGTTATACACCAGATCAGGTAAGAGCAGAAAAAGTACACGAAATGTTGGTGAGCTTTTAATGATTAAGCGAAAGAATCAGTTTACTTACTGGCTTAAGCATGAAGCAAAAGATTGTGGTACCACGCAGCCGCCACTTAATGCTCAGAAAGCTGTCGATTTTCTACAGACTTATTTGCTAGGTGAAGATTGGTACATTGTTAATCCAGTAAATTGTGAGCAGGGCAACGCGCAGGTAGTGCATGAGATTCTTATGAAGTATTCTGCAGAATATAGAAAAGAATATAAGCGTGCAACAGTGCTTAAGGAGATATAATATGCTAGTTCCTTTAAAACCATTAATTGAAAATCCGGAACAGTACGGCTTTAAGCAGTGTAAGAAGCCTTACTATAACTGTTATTACCGCTGTTTTGCTAGAGGTATTAAAATGATGTTTCTTTCCAAGTATATGATTGATATCATGGATTGGAAAGCTGACGACCCTAGAATTCACAGTAGAGCTAACTGTGCTTATCGTGATACACGAACCGCAGAGGATTATTTATGCGAGTTAATTCAGCAAGGTTTAGTAGATACTCATTACGGTAAAAAGGCTGTTATGGAAACTATTGACGAAGCAGAAAGAATAATTAAAGAAGGTGTTAAGAAATGATATTGGAAATTTTGCAGACGGATATGATCAAATACTGGAAGGCAAAGATGGTATTTGAAAAGAATGTTCTATCTAATATGATTGATGCAGTTAAGAAGGCAAGTATGACTTCTAAGGGCCGTGTAGAAATTACCGAGCAGTTGGTAAATGAAACATTGATTAAGTATCAAAAGACTGTTCAAGAGCAGTATGACGCTTGCCCTACTGAAGCTGACGATCCTAAGCGTGAAGCAGAGCTAAAGGAACGTAAAGCTAACTATCTACATGAGCTTAATTTAGTTAAGGAATATACACCGCAGCTCGTTACTAACGAAGAAGACATTAAAGCTATAATTTTGGTTATCGCAGAAGCAGATCCTTATATGGCGCTGTCTAAGGCTAATAGAGGCTACGTAATGAAGACTTTGGCAGCTAATCTTAATGGTAAGGCTGATATGGCGGTTGTAAGCAAAGTTGTTGGTGAAATGTTGGTTTAATTGAATAAAAGTATTAAAAACATCCTCCATTTATTGTATATATTAATATATACTAGAACGGAGGATGTTTTTTAATATGAAGAAAAACATTGATATTATTTCATTTACAAATGCGCTAATAAAAGCTACTTATGGCTGTGTAAATGTAAAGCTTCTTTCTATTGGCTGTACGAGTGATGGCTATTACACGCTTAGATGCAAAGATGAATACGACCATGAGAAGATCTTTAAGGTGCCTTGTTATGAGGAGGAAACCTAATGCAAGTAAGTAAGCAGATTGAAAATTTTCTTAATTTTTATAAAACAGCTCAAAGTGATTATACATATGCGCAGCAGCAATTAAAGAATTGTCAAGATTATACTCAAGATATTTTGCATAGCCTGGAACTAGATAATTTGTCTTACGCAGAGCGTTGTAGGCTAATGACAAAGTTAACTGCTTGTCGTAAGGATCGTAGATATTGGAAAGATCAAGTAGAAGAACTTGAGCCTATTGTTAGTATATTTATTGCAACTGATGCATCAAAGAAACAGGAAGTAGACCGTAACAGTAAGGTTCTTAATATGTTGCGCGAGGCCCTTGGTCAGACTAGGAGACAGGAAAATTATCATAAAGATAGAAAATATACTCCTAAGATTTTTAAGAAAGAGGACTCTCTATAATGCTTGTATGGAATGTAAAACGTTATGATTGCAATGCCGATCTTATTAGGGATTATAACGTTTTAAAATATAAAGAAGGCTTTATTAAAAAGCAAAAGAAGAAATGTGCCAATAAAGAGGAATTATCAGAAGCACTTAAGCTGGAGCTTCGTTGGCATTATTGGTCTCGTAGCGAACATGAGCTTCTTATTGAGATTATCGGGACTAGGGTTATATTAAGCCCATGGTGTGGCTGCCGGTGTCCTGCTAAAGCAGCTATTGACGTCACAGATGACAATACATTTGATTGGTTGGCCTTTGCTAACTATTATATCGACAAGCAGCTTTATAGCGATAAGGCAAAGATTGATGTGTTTAATCAGCTTGAATGGCAGTGGGATAAGTTTGTAGACTATTGTTGGTATACTAGACTTCCATACGAGCGGAAGAACAAAAAATTTGAAAGAGGTATTAATGAAGATATTTGCAGTAAGTGATATTCACTCTTTTTATACTGAATTTAAGAAAGCTCTTGATGAGAAAGGTTTCGAGCCTAACAATCCAAATCATCTATTAGTTGTATGTGGTGATTGCTTTGATCGCGGCCCTAAGTCAAAAGAAGTATATGAATATCTAAACAATCTGGCAAATGTTGTCTTGATCAAAGGTAATCATGAAGTGCTTATGGAAAAGGTTTGGGAACGTGGTGGCTTTAGACAACATGACTTAAGCAATGGCACGCTTCGCACAATAGAAGACCTGTGCTATTCAGATGCTAATAAGGATTTGCATGAAGCTGTAAAGCTTTCAGAAGAGCTGCTTAGACCATTTTTCAGTAAGATGGTAGATTACTTTGAGACAAAGAATTATGTGTTTGTGCATGGCTGGATTCCTATGAAGTATGATACCACAAAGAAGTTCGCCGAGTACGGTGAGCCTACGCTATTTGATGAGAATTGGCGTGAAGGCGATTGGGCCTCAGCTCGCTGGTTTAATGGTATCAAGAAGGCTTGGAACGGTATTATAGTTCCTGGTAAAACTACTGTATGTGGTCACTGGCATTGCAGTTATGGACACATGTTAAAGTCCATTAAGACTGATAATTGGCTTTCTGAGTTTGAAGACGACGCTATTTGGGAACCATACAGTGCGGAAGGTATAATCGCTATTGATAGATGCACAGCGCATACAGGAGAAGTAAATGTAATAGTCCTAGAAGATGATATTATGTGATTGAAGGAGTATTTTTATGTTTGCGCATTATATAAAATCAGATACTAACAAAGAAATTTATTTGGGTAAGCTGATTAGAAGCTATGTTTTTGAGGTTGATCCAGGCATTGATAGTGGTGAAAAGCCGTATGACTACGATAACCTTGCTGCTAACTACATTCTAGTTAAGCTAAAAAATCCAGTAGTCGTTCATATGAAGATTGATAACGCGGCTCATCGTAATTTTTCTAGCGTATCTGATGTAATATGTTATTTTGCAACGCACCCTACTGCGATGCCTTTGCTGCTTGAAACAGAGCCAGAAGTAGCTTATGATTCATTACTAATAGATGTAGCAGAACAGGACTTCTACCAATTCATTATTGACAGGCTATACGGTAGTGATACGCTTTTACGAAACTATCTACTTAGTTGTATTAACAGCATGATTGATGTTACAAATGGGCTATTTTATCTTTTGGAACGACGTGGCTTTGGCTTAGATGAAGAGCCGTTTGAGTTGTCTGCAGAGTTTATTGCAGATATTAAAGCTGCTGGATTTAGGTATATGGAGGAGACTTGATTGAAACCGCAGAAGAAAAAGAAGCGTAAGTTTTCACAGTTTTTCATTATTATGTTTCCAGATGGTAATCAGATTTTAGTCAAGAGTGATAACTCTTGGTCAGGACTTATTCCATATATAAAGTATTTAAAAGAAGATTACGAAGAAGGTACTATAGCCATTGCTATCAAGCGGTGGGAAGCTATTAAGTTTCTTTTGAAGGGACGTGTTTTTGATGTTGGTAAGTAAAGAAAAGTTTTTACACTACCTTAGTGCCTATAAAGCAGCATATGAGGAGCAGCGAAAGTTCCACGATGCAATTAGGCCTTATTTTGATTTTCCCGTATTTAATTATTTGTCAGACCTCCAGACAGCTTATGAGGAGCTTTTAACTGAGATTAGTGAATGTCAGGATGAAGATGGTATCTTCTGGTGGTGGCTAACTGATAGCCCCAATGATGACAAGATTATTAGAGTTGAGCACCAGTCCAGCGGGGAAAGAGTAGAGTATGATGTAGCCTCTGCTGAAGGTCTTTATAATTATCTTTATGATATGTATCATCATGATGATTGAGGTGAGTTTATGAGAAATACAAAAGTTATTGCAGCTTTTCCAGCTTGCGGAAAGTCTTATTGTTTTGATAGAAATGAAGATTATATTATTTTAGATAGCGATAGCAGTAAGTTTAGCTGGATATACCCTGATGGTCTTGCAACTAAATATCGCAACCCTGAATTTCCTAAAAATTATATTGAGCATATTAAAGAAAATATTGGCAAGGTAGATTATATTTTTGTCAGCACTCATGAGGAAGTTAGAAATGCTTTAGCCGAAGCTGGTATTGATTTTATTCTAGTATTTCCTAAACAATCACTACGAGCTGAATGGGTTGGCAGATGCTTTATTCGAGGATCTGGCGAGGCTTTTTGTAATATGCTTATAGAAAACTGGGATACTTGGATTAGCCAGATGTGGGACGAAGCTATCTACAATAAGCGTAAGCATTATGTTTTAAGTTCTGATGAGTATCTATCTGATATTTTTGAAGATATTGATAGGGTGGCTGAGGTATGCTGAATAAAGAAAGTGTTCTTTTTTGGAATGAAGTAGAGAACGTGTTGTATGAAGAAAATGGCTATCAGTTCGTAGTTGTATTTGATCTGTTTAATAATCACAAGTATTTTTATTGCCGAAAAGGTAATTATGAAATCGATCTGATTGAATCACTTCATGAAGATATTTATGATGCTATTGATAAGTTTAATAAAATTGTAACAGAAGGAGCGCTTTAATTATGGCAAGACGATTTGAAGTGGACAAAATTAATTTGGATGCCTATGAAATTGAGCCTTTTATTAATGAGAAATATTTAGGCTTTGTTATTAAGTGGGATTCTGACATTGGCTTTGGTGAGTACACCATCTATAAGGCAGTTGATTCTGATAAGTGGCAGGCCGACTCTGAACACATGGATAATAATGAAGATAAAGCATTTTTGAATGAGTTGCTGAAGCTATTTGTAAGCCAGCTTGAAATTGTGGACTAGGTGTTTAACGTGAAACAGTACAATTGGATAACAATTAAAGAAACTCCTGACTGGATTGTTGATTATGATCCTAATAAGGGTAGATATAGAATTAGCTATTTTGAAGACGGACATTTTAAAGACGAGGTGATTTTTCGTGAATACAGAGAAGATGGAGCTTAATGATATTATTTTAGAATGCCCTCACTGCTTAGTATGCAGTATTAAGTTATCGGCAGAGGAGTTCGCACAGGTAGAGGCCGGCCAGCAGATGATTGAAATATGTCAGGTTTGTGGTAAAGAAGTATATATCTAATATAAAAGGAAAAGCAGAATGTGTGATTGTGTTATTGGGCTCTTGAGCCGCGGATACGATGGATGCGAGTTAGTTACTCTGCAGCAGCTTAAAGCTAGAATTGCTGAGAAACGATACTATAATGAGGTATTGGTTCCTACATATGCTACTGAGCCAGCTAGACTCCTACAGAAAGTTTGGCAGTTAAAGGATTACGGTGATTTTAGAAAAAGTACTGATTTAGCCAGATTTAAGCACTGCCCTTACTGTGGCAAGGAAATTAATTGGAAAGAAATTAAGAGGATGGAAGATGTCGAACGAAGCGAAACTTATTGACCCAGCTGCAATGAAAGAATTTGATGGTAACGAAACTATTTACGGTCAAACTATAAACTATTTAATTGATACAACTCCAAAGGTTGATGCTATTAAATTACCAGTAAAAGTCGGCCAGGTCGTTTATATGGATAAGCATCCTTGGAATGACAAGCCAGAAATTGAACCATTTCAAATTACTAGTATTTCTATTACTTGCAATAAAAAGGGTACGTGGACAAAGAAATTTAGGGCTAACTGGCTAGTTGATGGCCGAGTAGCAAGCTGGTCGCATGATCCGTCTTTTGATGACATTGGCAAGACGGTTTTCTTTACTAAAGAAGAAGCAGAAAGGATATTATTGAGTAGTGAAGCTTGAGCAAGACTTTGGTTGTAGATACCAGTTCCCAGATAATATACGAGTTGAATACGACGGCTTTTCGGGTAGTATTGTAAATGAGCTAGTAGTAAAGATGGCAGAAAAGTATGATAACTTTATTGCTGACCAGATTGCGAGTGAAGCAAGGGCCGAGGGAATTTCTGATTTAACCGTGCTTAATAAAACAGCCATTATGAACGCACTGAGAAAGCAAGTTCCACAGCAGGTAATTTTAGAGCACGATATGTGTATATGTCCATTTTGTAAGTATGACATGATGGGTTTGTGGGATAATCCTGAAGCGCAGGATCCAGCATATTGTCCTATTTGTGGCCAAAAATTAAAGTGGAGATAAACTTGAATAATTGTGAGTAATTGTGCTAATAATATTAATACTGTCATACGCTGTGCAGAGTGCGAGTACCTGCGGGAATGTAGAGTAATTCTAAAGTGTAGCCATTCTTGTGGGTTAAAAAGGCCCAGCGTAGACAGTTTTTGCTCTTACGGAAAGCTAAAGGAGATAACCTATGAAGACAAGACCGATTAACAAAACCAATCCGAAGAATATCTATTGTGGTCACTGTGAACACTTTAAGTCTTGTTCAATATACGAGGATCAATGTACAAACGATAAAAGTGAACACTTTAACAAGAAGCGTTATTATTATAACCGCTGCAAATGTTTTGAGTGGCGCAAGGATGCTGACTATGTGGAATAATACTTGGGATTATATAAATACGGATTTACGAACCGACTGTAAAATGCGACATGAAAATGGCAATTGCTTACCTTGTGGAGGTTTTTGTACTGCAGTCAATAATGAAATTTGCTGCGCTTTACATAATGCTTATAATCATGGTTTTAATGATTGTCATAGTATAATTAGAAATAATAAAAATAATTAAAATAAAAACGGTCAGCTATTGTTAATAATGGCTGACCTTTATTGTATTATAAATTATATAAAATGATTTTGTGGAGCCTATTAAAATGAGAGATAAAGACAGAGTGTTTAATATTCTTTGCCAGCATTGTAATAGTATAATGGCTGGTTGGATTCCTTACCCATCTACCTGTATTGCTGAAACTACGGGCTGGAGACTTTATTACGTACGTAAGTTACTAAAGGAGCTTAAGCAGGAAGGGCTTATTGATTCTGATCTTTATGTAGATCAAGGAGAGGAGAGACCTATTTTGATTCGTGGATACGTAGTAACAGAAAAAGGTAAAAATACTAATGAGTATAGACTTGCTCACGAAGTAGAAAGAAAAATTTGCAAAGAGTGCTTTGATATTGATATTGGCGAAGTAAGCACTTTGTCTGACTTGGAAAAGGAGCTTGATCGGCTTGATTAAGAAAGATGAAATTATTGCTCGTGTGTGGGTAGCGTATGAACAGCTAGAGAAATGTCATACTAAAATTTGTCAGACTATTCCAAATAGAGACGATAATTCTTTTATTTTAGATTACTTAAGAATTGCTATGAATGATATACTGAATGTTCAAGTTAAACTTGGAGCAATTAAACGGGAGGAAGATTTATAATGACTTTTAAAGAAAGGCTTACTGATATTTCTAATGTCATTGAATTTGAGCTAAGGATTGCTCAGTATTGTGCTGAGATCAAAGATGCTATGGAAGCAGCTGCCCATAACAATTATAGAACTTTTCAGATTGAGATTGTTAGGCTGCTCGGAAATAGCTTATATTCAAAAGCAACAGCAGAGAATTGTTATAGCATACTGAGCACGGCTAAACCTGATAAAATGGCATTGATCGTAAATAAGGTCAAGGATTACCTTGGACAGCTTGGTTTTAGCTATAACGATATTGAAAGTACGCCGATTAAGAACAGTATGTATCACGCTGTAGTATTGAAAGTGGAGTGGTGATTATGGAACCTACAGTATCTATTCACGCATATCGACGAGTGCAAAAAGAAAACGAAGAGCTGTTTAAAAAGTGCAAGACCCTGCGTAAACTGATAAATGGCAGTTGGGTGAACACTCAAGACGTTCAAGACGCGCTAGAGATTGACTTTAAAGAAGGCTTGAAGATGTTCGATTTCGGCAGACAAGTAGCTTGGAACAAGCCTCCTAAGAATGGTCAGTTTGTTGTAACTAAGTTCCGTATTTGTGAAAAGACTATTAAGCCTAAGCCCGAAGCCTTTTGGTGTGAAGAAGACGATATTAAGTACGCAGAAGTAAATGCGAAGGTAAATGAAGATAATTATCAGTGGGAGCTTGTGCTTGAACAGCAAGGCGGAATTATTTAAATAGATTAAAATAAGCAATTATCTGGCTGGTAGTTGCTTATTTTTTATACTTTTATAATGTATTATATTATATAAATTATTTGGAGGGTTTATTATGAAGATTATTGATAAAGCTAATACTACGGTAGAATTTTCTGCATTAAAGGTCGGTCAATGTTTTTTATATGACAATTGTCTTTTTATTAAGATGAATCCTGTAAAACCAAATGATAACGCCGCAAATGCTTTTTGTTTTGTAGACAATGCTATAGCTCATTTTAGACCTGAGTATGCTGTAACGCCCGTAGAAGCTGATATTACTATTCATAGTAAAGGAGTGCTGGAATAATGTATAATACTAAGCTTGGAGAGTTTTGTACAACTCATGAAAATTGGGAAGAGCTATTGGCAGCCGAGCCTTATAACATTTTAATTAAAAAAGAAGACGGCTTCGTTATTTTTAATTATAACCAACTTTCTTCCGATTTTAGTAATGAAATTGTATGTGAGGCTAGGGGTATTATTTTCAAAGAGGGCGAGTGGGAATATCCTGTTTGTCATGCCTTTGATAAATTTTTTAATTATGGTCAAGATTGCTGTGACGAACTAGACTGGAGCTCGGTTACTGTTTCTGAAAAAATTGATGGCTCAATTATGAAGCTTTGGTGTCATAATGATTGCTGGCATCTTTCTACTAATGGCTTGATAGACGCTGAGACGGCGTCCATTGGCGATGTGAGAAAAGAGAATTTTGCACAGGTATTTTGGGAAGCTCTTGGCTGGAGAATGCCTGGAGGATGGAAGGATATGCTGTCTGTATTTACCGATTGGTTTAATGCGCTTAATCCTGAATGTACGTATATTTTTGAATTGGTTTCTCCTTACACTAGAGTAGTTATTCCATATAAAACTGCTGATATTTATTTTTTGGGCGCTAGAAATAATAAAACTAACCAGCAATATGGTTGTGATTTAGATACGGCTATTGAATTAGGTGTTAGCGCTCTCCACAGGCCTAAGCTGTATCAGCTGAATACCCTGGAACAAATTATTGCAGCTGCAAATGAGCTTCCTTGGGATAATGAAGGCTATGTGTGCTATGATAAAAATTTTAATCGCTGCAAGATTAAATCTCCTAAGTATGTTATGGCACATTTCGCTAGAAATAATAATGTTATTACGCGTAAGCATCTTATTAATATTATTTTACAAGGTGAAAAGGATGAGTTTTGTGTTTATGCATCTGATTATAAATATGAAATAGACCATGTAAAGCTCTTAATGGATGACTATGTTGAAATTATGGATACTGCTGGCTTTCTTGCTCGTAATTTGCGGAAGCTTTCTAGAAAAGAAGCCGCTGACATTATAAAGCAGTTCCATATTGTAGTACAGCCGATTATGTTTGCGAATTTAGAGAGATCCGTTAGCGGTATAGATTATGTACTTAATTGGGATGTTTATAGATGGGAACGAACCCTTGACTGTTTTACAAAATTTCTTAAGCATGGAGGAATATAATAAGTGATTTGTAGAGAGTGCCCTCACATGAGGCTTAATTGGATTAAGGATAGACCTGATGAACCTTATTGTATTGGAGTAAAGCATCCGTTTAAGATTGAAAATCTTGATAAGGAATGCACTGAACACTTTGATGGTGATCAGAATACCCTGCCTACTTGGGGCAGTCTTGAGCTTCTTCCTGATACATATCTTCCTCCTACCTTCACTATGTTGGTAGGTATCCCTGGAACAGGCAAGTCTGCCTATGCGAGAGAAAGAATCAATAATGGTGAAAATGCTGTTTGGCTGAGCAGTGATCAGACTCGCCTGATGCTTTATGGAGATGAAAACTGCCAGGATAATCCTAGCAAAGTTTTTGAAGTGCTTCATGAGCAGACTATTTCACTTCTTGACAGAGGATTTAGTGTAATTTACGATGCCACTAATATCACCAGAAAGAGCCGGCTTGCAATTCTTAGTAAGCTGCCGAAGCACGTAAAAAAGAAATGTATTATTGTATGGGCACCTATTGATATTTGTATTGAACGTGATAAAGCAAGAGAAAGAACTGTTGGTAAAGAAGTCATTGATAAGATGCTTAGAAGATTTGAGGCACCTTTTTATGATGAAGGCTTTGATCAGATTACTGTATATTTAAGCGATGTTCACTATAATAGTGTGGACTACTACGCTAAGACAATTGCTGCTATGGATATTCCTCATGATAATCCTCATCACACTCTAAGCGTTATGGAGCATTGTTATAAGTGTGGCAATGCGCTGCTTGGTGATGCTGCTTTGCCTATTGTAGCTAAAGCTGGCTATCTTCATGATATTGGTAAGCCGTATACTAAAGCATTTAAGAATGCAAAAGGTGAGGATTGTGAAACCGCACATTATTATGGACATAACGGCGTAGGTGCATGGATTAGCTACGGTTTTAGAGGTCATAATATTACTTTGGCTTGGCTGATCTCTGCACATATGGCACCTTTTATTAATCAGAAATACTATAATAGTTTGCCTACTTGCTATAAAAAGTGGATTGACGCATTACATAAAGCGGATAAAGGAGC
>JAEIGA010007484.1_pt1 | contig 16581 bp, 12 predicted proteins | sample 9270691 | NCBI WGS metagenome assembly JAEIGA01 (sample SAMN17057246, study PRJNA624740) | gut metagenome | biome: biome; isolation source: fecal sample | host: Bos grunniens | place: China: Xizang | collected 2019
AGCAGACATTAAACTGAATAAGGAGGGAATAAATCAAGCATATCAAACAAAAGAAAAATTAAAAGATTATGATATAGACTTAATAATATCTTCACCACTAACTAGAACAAGACAAACAGCAGAAATAATAAATGAAGGAAGAAATATAAAAACTATATATGACGATCGAATAATAGAAAGAGATTATGGAGAATATGAAGGATATCAAAAACATGAATTTGAATATTTAGATTATTGGAGATATGAAAAGAACGTAAAATATAAAAAAGCAGAAAATATACAGGATTTTTATAAAAGAATTTATGCATTTATAGATGACGCAAAACAAAGGTATAATGATAAAACAATATTATTAGTTATACACGGAGGAATAAGCGTAGCTATAAATGCATATTTTTTTGGAATTCCTTCAGAAGAAAATCCTACATATGGTTCGCTTAAAAATTGTGAAGTTAAAGTTTTTGATTTATAAAATAGGATAGTATTTTTTGAAAAATAACTAATGTGTCTTTTTTGTAACTTTAAATATTTTTTCTTGATTTTTTGAAAATAATGTAGTAAAATTTTTAAGAATGTAAGTAATGCTGAAAGGAAAAACGAAATGGCAAATGTGATGAATGCTAACAGAATAAGAACAAATGCGACATTCAAGGCTATGGAATTAATAGTTTTATTTATATTCTCAATTTTAAATTTAATATTATTTTTTATAAAACACTAATTTTTATATTAGTGTTTTTTTTTGAACTAAACATAAAAATGTTAAATAAAGAAAGGATGAAAAAATGGTAGGCTATTTAGTACTAGAGAATGGTGAAATTTTTGAAGGAGAAAGAATAGGGTATACTAAAGATACTGTTTGTGAAGTAGTATTTAATACTTCAATGGTTGGTTATATCGAAACATTTACTGATCCATCTTACTTAGGACAAGGAATTGTTATGACATATCCATTGATAGGTAATTATGGTGTTATGCCAGAAGATTACGAATCAGATAGAATATATGCTAAAGCGATATTTGTTCATGAAGTTGCAGATTTTGAAAGTAATTTTAGATCAAAATCAAATTTAGAAAAATTTTTAAGAGATTACAAAATACCAGGTCTTGCAGGAATTAATACAAGAAAACTTACAAGAATGTTAAGAGAATCAGGAACAATGAAAGGCTATTTAACATCAAATATTGATAATATTGATGATATTATGCAAAAAATAAAAGATTATAAGATAGAAAATCCTGTTGAATACGTTACTTGTAAACAAGCAAAAACATATGGTAGAGGAAAGTCTAAAAAAGTTGCAGTATTAGATTGTGGAGTAAAACATAATTTAATCAATTCTCTTTTAAAAAGAGATGTTGAAGTTACAGTATTTCCTGCAACTGCAGAACCAGAACAAATTTTAAATTTAAGACCAAATGGAATTTTAGTGTCTAATGGACCTGGAAATCCAATGGATTATAAGAAACAAATAAAAACAATCCAAAAGTTATATGATGCAAAAGTTCCAATGTTTGGAGTGGCACTGGGGCATCAATTAATAGCAATAGCAAAAGGTGCTAAAACAGAAAAATTAAAATATGGTCATAGAGGACCAAATCATCCAGTAAAAGATTTAAAACTAGATAGAGTACATATTACTTCTCAAAATCATGGTTATTATGTATCGGAAGAAACTTTAGATAAATCTGCAGTTGAAGTATCACATGTTAGTTTAAATGATGGTACAGTAGAAGGATTAAGATACAAAGACAATAAAGTATTTACAATACAATTTTATCCAGAAGATGCAGATTATATATTTGATGAATTTATAAAAATGATGTAAGGAGAAAAATAATGCCAAGATATAAAAGTATAAAAAAAGTATTAGTTATAGGATCAGGACCAATAATAATAGGACAAGCTGCAGAATTTGATTATGCAGGAACACAAGCATGTAGAGAATTAAAGAAAGAAGGATTAGAAGTTGTATTAATTAACTCAAATCCAGCAACAATAATGACTGATAAAAATATGGCAGATAAAATATATATTGAGCCATTAACAGTTGAGACTGTGAAGAAAATTATAGAAATAGAAAAGCCAGATAGTATACTACCAAACCTTGGAGGACAAACAGGTCTTAACCTAGCAATGGAACTAGAAGAAGCAGGATTTTTAAAAGAAATGAATGTTAAACTTTTAGGTACAGGTGTAGATGGAATAAGAAATGCAGAAGATAGACAATGTTTTAAAGATATGATGGAAGCAATTAATGAACCATGTATCGCAAGTAAAGTTGTTCATACAGTTGAAGATGCAGTAGAGTTTACAAAAGAAATAGGTTTACCTGTTATTATAAGACCAGCATACACACTAGGAGGTACTGGTGGAGGTATTGCTTATACAATGGAAGAATTAGAAGAAATTGCTGGTTCTGGTATAAGAATGTCTAGGGTAAATGAGATATTAGTTGAAAAATGTATTACAGGTTGGAAAGAAATTGAATTTGAAGTAATGAGAGACAGAAAAGGAAATGCTATTGCAATCTGTAGTATGGAAAATATAGATCCAGTTGGTGTACATACTGGGGATAGTATAGTTGTTGCACCAGCACAAACATTATCAAATGTTGAGTTTACAATGCTTAAAAATTCAGCTATGAAGATTATTGAAGTATTAAAAATAGAGGGAGGATGTAACGTTCAATTTGCCCTTCACCCAACAAGTTTTGAATATGCTGTAATAGAGGTTAATCCAAGAGTAAGCCGTTCATCAGCATTAGCTTCAAAAGCAACAGGATATCCAATAGCTAAAGTATCAAGTAAAATTGCACTTGGTTATACATTAGATGAAATAAAAAATGAAGTAACAGGAAAAACATATGCATGTTTTGAGCCAACAATAGATTATGTTGTTGTAAAAGTTCCAAAATGGCCATTCAAAAAATTCTTAACAGCTAATAGAACTCTAGGAACACAAATGAAAGCAACTGGAGAAGTAATGGCGATTGCTCCAAATCTAGAAGCTGGACTTATGAAAGCAATTAGATCATTAGAAGAAAATGTTGAATATCTAAGATTAGATAAATTAGCTTCATTAGAGAAAAATGATATCGAAGAAAAATTAAGACAAGTAGATAATGAAAGATTATTTGTTATAGCAGAAGCTATAAGAAAAGAAATATCTGTTGAAAGAATTTCAGAATTAACAACAATAGATAGATTTTTTATAGGTGCTATCTATAAGTTAATAAAAATGGAAAGAGAATTAGAATTCAATCAAATGAATTCTAAGATGTTAGAAAAAGCTAAAAAATTAGGATTTACAGATAAAATAATAGCTAAGATTTCAGGAAAAACTGAAGATGAAATAAGAAAATTACGTGAAAAATTTGGAATAAAAGCAAACTTTAAATTAGTTGATACATGTGCAGCTGAATTTGAAGCTAAAACTCCATATTATTATTCAAGTTATGATGATGAATGTGAAGCAAAAGCCTCAAATAAAAAGAAAGTTATGGTTTTAGGATCAGGTCCAATTAGAATTGGACAAGGTATAGAATTTGACTATTGTAGTGTACATGGAGTATGGGCATTAAAGAAACAAGGATATGAAACAATAATTGTAAATAATAACCCAGAAACTGTTAGTACAGATTTTGATATAGCAGATAAATTATACTTTGAACCATTAACTCGTGAAGATGTTGAAAATATTGTAAATACTGAAAAACCAGACGGAGCGATAGTTCAATTTGGTGGTCAAACAGCAATTAAATTAACAAAAGCTTTAACTGAAATGGGTGTTAAAATATTAGGAACTCAAGAAGTTGATATGGATAGAGCAGAAGATAGAAAAGAGTTTGATGAAGCATTAAGTAATTGCGGTATTTTAAGACCAAAAGGAAGCACAATATTCACGGTAGATGAAGCTAAAGCAGTTGCTAATAGTTTAGGTTATCCAGTATTAGTTAGACCATCATATGTACTTGGTGGACAAGGTATGGCTATAGCTTATGATGATAAAGAAATCGAAAACTATGTAAATGAAATTAATACAATAGAACAAGAACATCCAATTCTAGTAGATAAATACATTTTAGGTAGAGAAGTAGAAGTTGATGCTATATGTGATGGAGAAGATATCTTAATACCAGGTATTATGGAACATTTAGAAAGAGCTGGAGTTCACTCTGGTGATAGTATTTCGGTATATCCAACACAAAATGTAACTAAAGTTCAAGAAGAAAGAATAATAGAATATACAGAAAAAATTGCTAAAGAATTAAATATTATTGGTATATTAAATATTCAATTTATAATAAGTGAAGGGGAAGTATATATAATAGAAGTAAATCCTCGTTCAAGTAGAACTGTACCATATATTAGTAAAGTAACAAACTTACCTATGATAGATGTTGCAACAAATGTAATTTTAGGTAAAAAATTAAAAGATTTAGGATATGGAACAGGACTATATAAGAAGAGCGATTATATATGCGTAAAAATGCCAGTATTCTCATTTGAAAAAATTAAAAATGCAGATACATCTTTAGGTCCTGAAATGAAATCAACAGGTGAAGTTTTAGGAGTATCTAAAAAGTTTGAAAATGCAGTATTAAAAGCATTTATAGGTAGTGGAGCAAATGTATCTAAAAAAGGTGCAATATTAATAACAGTAAGAGATAAAGACAAAGCAGAAGTTGTTCCAATTGCTGAAAAATTTAAAGCAAAAGGATTCGATATATATGCTACATCTGGTACAGCAAAATATCTAAAAGAAAATGGAGTAGATTCAATTGTAATTGAAAAATTATGGGAAGGTAGAAATAGTATAATAGATTTAATTGAACTTGGAAAAATTAATTTTGTTATCAATACTCCAACAAAAGGAAAACAATCAAATAGAGATGGTTTCAAAATAAGAAGAATGGCAGTAGAATGTAAAATACCATGTTTCACATCTTTAGATACAGCATGGGCGTTATATAAAGCTATAGAAAATGGAATAGGTGAGAAAGACTTAAAACCAGTTGATATAACAAAAATATAAATTTCACAAAACTTTCGAAAGACGCTTGCAGAGATGCATAGCGTCTTTTTGCTTTTGTATAGAGTGTTTGATTATATTGACTTATAAAAAATGCAAATATATAATTGTACTAGTACAAATAGTACAAGCAAAAAAGGAGGGTTCTTATGATTAATATTACAAATTTAAATAAAACCTTCGGTGATAAAAAGGTTTTAGAAAATCTTAATTGTAATATCCAAACAGGCTCAATATATGGCTTGATTGGAGCAAATGGAGCCGGAAAATCAACACTTTTAAGAATCATAAATGACGTTTATAGAAAAGATTCAGGAAGTGTTTTGATTGATGGAGAGGAAGTTCAAGATAACGAAAAATTAAAACAAAGATTAGCGTTTTTACCTGATGATTTGTATTTGATTCAAGGTTATACATTGAAAGATATGGCTAAATTCTATGAAGCTATGTATGAAAAATTTGATATGAAATATGTAGAAGAATTAGCTGGTATATTAAAACTTGATTTAAATACAAAACTTGATAGTTTTTCTAAAGGTATGAAAAGACAATGTGCATTAATTTGTATATTAGCAACAAATGCTGATTATATGTTTTTTGATGAAACGTTTGATGGATTAGATCCAGTTGTTAGAAATTTAATGAAAAAGATTTTAGCAAAACATATGGCTAATCAAAATACAACAATAATAATGACAAGTCATAACTTAAGAGAATTAGAAGATATTTGTGATAACTTAGGGGTTCTATATAAAGGTGGAGTTTTATTTGAAAGTGATATTGATACTTTAAAAACAAATATGTTTAAAGTACAAATCTCTTTTAAAGAAGAATTTGATCAAGAAAAATTTAAAGAGTTAAATCCAATTTCATATAAAAAAGTTGGAAGTGTAGCTACAGTTATTTTTAAAGATGAAAAAGAAAAAGTAGAGGAAGAATTAAGAAAAATGAATCCGGTAATACTTGATTTTCTATCATTAACTCTAGAGGAAATATTTATTTATGAAATGGAGGTAATTGGATATGAATTTAATCAAGTTTTTTAAGAAAAATTACGCGCTTCAAAATATAAAAAAATCTAAAGGTATTTTAGCGATAATGCTTATTGTAATTCCAGTAATAACATTATTTTGCTTACATTCTGTAGATTCAAGTGGATATGGGGATCCTTATGCTGTATCAGTAGCAATGGGTGTGAATTTTTGTGGACTGATAGTTATTCCATTTGTATTAACTAATATATTGTTTGGTTATGTCTATAAGAAAAAAAGTATAGATTTTATAAATTCTATGCCGATAAGCAGAAAAAATCTGTATTTTACTAATATATTAGTTGGAATTTTATATGTTTTGATATTACAAGGAATAACTTGGGTTTCATCATCAATATATATATTATCAATTGGTGATTCTCTATTTACTATTAAGTTTATGTTTGATATTGCAATGGCGATGTCTTTAGCATATATTTTCTTGTTTGTGTGTTCGACACTTGCTCTTAGTGTATCAGGAAATGTATTTACACAGTTAGTTGTGCTAGCATTAGTGTTATTTACAATACCATTTATAAGAGCAGCTGATTTTGGAGATTTTGTAGAAATTACAAATGCTGTATTTTTAGTAAATAATGATGGTAGTACATCAGAATATTGGACTGAAAACGAAAGCGTTTTTGCAATGCCAATTACAACATTTCTATACTTTGTTGAGGGAGATAGAGTGTTAGATGTAAAATCAAGTATTCTTACATTATTTTTGACAATACTTTATACTTTTATAGGATATAAATTATTTGATAAACGAAAAATGGAAAATACAGGAAATTCATTTGAAAAAGAAAAAATTCATTTATTAGTTAAAGGTATAACAGTATATCCAGTGATTGTATTTTTACAAAGAGTAGATGATAGTTTAGAAATTCCACAACTATTATTAATATTATTTGTTCTTTTTGTATATTATTTTGTTTATGACTTTATAACTTCAAAGAAAGTTAAATTTAAAACAACATGTATTTCTTTTGTAGTAACATGCTCTGTTTTGGTTTTAGTTACTTTAGGACTTACAAAGACAAGTGAATTTATACATAGTCACAAAGATTATTATTATGCGGATGAAATTAAAGGAATGGAAGTAAGACTTTCTGAAATATTTTACGGTAATATGAGCTTCGGAGAAATTAAAGATGAGTCTTTAAGAAATAAAATACTAGATCAAATAACAAGTAAAACCAATAGATATTCTCATACGGGCGAGTTATCTTCTGTTGAGATTGTTAAAGATCCATTTTCATATAATAAAAATCATTCTATTGAAGTTAAATGTAAATTTAATGGAAATGATGAAATCAAAATGTTTGTAGATATAGATGATAGTACATATATTAATTTATTAAATTATATTTTAAATGATGAAGAATGTTTAAATTCTATTGTAAAAAAATGGGAATTAACAGATACATCAATGATTGAACTAAGAAGCTCTTCATCTCAAAAAATATTTAAAGGTGATGCTGCAAAAGAAATCAAAGAGGTTGTTAATAAAAATTTAGAAAAGAATATCAGAAATAAGATAGAAAATGCTTTAGAAGAAGTAAAAAGTAATAATAATTATATAGTTAACGATCATGAATATTGGACTATTGATCGTATAGATGTTTATAAGTATGAAGATTTTGAAGTAAAGAATTATACAATAGAATTTGATATTAGATCTGAAATTGCTAATGTTGTATATGAAAAATATAATGAAGAGGCATTAGATGATATTAATGAATATTTAGAAGAGGAAGCAAAAAGAACAGAAGATTTTGATGGTTATACATGTGAAACTAATGGAAATATTATAGAATATAGCAATAACTCATCTGAAAGTTATGCTGACATTTATAATATGAATGTATTGCTTATAAAAGAATATATTGAAAAATATGGACTTCCGGAACTTGATTTAACAAAAGATTTTTATAAAATTCAATTTTATAGTTTTGATTGCGATATATTTGTAAATTCAATTGATGATTTTGAAAGAACTGTTCCTGGTGTAAGTAAGCGTTTTAAATCTAACGATTATCCGGGTGAATTCACAATACAAAAATATAATCCAGTATATGAAACAGATAGTTTTTAAAGAAAGGAGTTTGATGCTATGATTAATTTAGATTACCAAAGTAGAAAACCAATCTATATGCAAATAGTAGATGGAATAGAAAGATATGTTGCTTTGGAAATTTTAAAACCAGAACAGCAAATTCCATCTATAAGAGATTTAGCTACAGAGCTTGGAATAAATCCAAATACTGTAAAAAAAGCGTATTCAATTTTAGAACAAAGAGGTGTTATAGTTACTTTATCTACTAAAGGGACATTTATAACATTAAAAACAGAAAAAGTATTTGAAAAGACTGTTGAAGAAAAAATTGAAAATATAAAAAAACAAATTAATGAGCTTGAAAAGTTTGGGTTAAATAGAAAAGAGATAATAAAAAGATTATCAAAATAATAATAAAGATGCCATGTTTTTTGCATGGCATCTATTTATTATAAGTAATATTTTTTTGAAAAATATCTTAATAATTGTTAAAAATTGCATAAAAAATATTAATATGTTATAATTATAAGTGAGATGATATTTATTTCAAAAGACTTTAGGAGGTTACATATGGAAACTTTCAAGATAAAATACAAAGGTGAAAAAATTGATGCAGTAAAAACTGATCATGGTGGTTATAGTGCAACTTTACCATTAAGAAAAGGTGATAGAGGAGCTGTATATACAGAAACGGTATCAAGAGTAGAGAACGGTTGGAGATTTTCGTCTACTGAATCAATACATCCTGATTATTATTTTGATGTTTATTTATATGATGACGGTACAACTGGATGGACAAATGATATGCAAAATCGTATAGTAAAATCAGATTCAAAATTTAATCCAAGTTTTTATGATAAAACTAATCCTGTGTATAAAGTTTGTGCAGATATGTATGAAGTTATACAAGGGTTTTATGAACATGAAAAAAGAGGGATAGATGCTGAAAAAGTTATTGGTTTAAGACAAGCTTATTTAAGTTCTATGCTTAGAATGTTAGGATATAGTAGTACTGATAGAGTAAGAAAAGAAGTTGATTCAGATAAAAGTTTTAAAGCGTTAGGAAAAGTTGCTAGCATGCTTGAAAGATATAAGAATTTAGCTGCTATGTTTAAACAATCAAGACCAGGAGTTTATGAAGTAAATATACCTGATGGAATGACTCAAGAAGAGTTGAAAGATACAATTGTTTCTGTTGCTAATGATGTTAAGAGCTTAAATGAAAGAATGGATGCAGAAGAAGATTTAAATCAAACAAAAAGAGCTGTTCTTCCAACTTTTGGCTTAACAATGAAAGATGATATTCCTCAAGAAGAATATGATGTTTATGCAACAAATGTTAGTAGAGTAGCAGAATTGTTATTAGAACTTAATTATGATATTGTGCCTGAAATGGATAAAATTACATTAAAAGATGAAACAGGTTTAGATGGATTAGATTTAGGCGACAAAATATCAAGAGTAATAGATACAAAAGAATTTTCAGAAGCATGTCATACAGAAGATAATTATGTTAAAGCTGAAAATGAAAGATTAGCAGGAGAAATCGATAGATTAATTGATGATTCAGATAGAGTTATTAAATCTTCAGTTGGAGCAGCTTTAGATTTCTTAAAAAGACAAGCTATGATATCAAGAGACGAAAGAAACAGTTATATCGAAAAATATCAAGAAATTGAAAAATTATATTACTCAAAATTAGGAATTAAAAAACCAGAAGATCCTGTACAAGACGATAAAAAAGTTGAAGAGGAAGAAGGTATTGAGCCATATGATGAATAATGATGAATTTGAAAAATTAAGATTAGAATATGAAAAAGGAAAAATTGCAGTAAAAGAATTATCTTACGAAGAAATAAATAAATTATCTGAATATTATAGAGATGAAATTGAAGCTAATAAAAAAGAAATAGAAGAAACAAAACGTAAGATTGAAGAAATGAGAAAGAAAATTGAAAGTATAGTATAAATGAAAAAACCATCTAATTTAGATGGTTTTTTTGTTGTTAAAAAGACTATGAAAATGCTTCTGATTTGAATGAAAAACACATCTAGTTTTCGATACCAAATGCGCTTGTATCAACAAACTGACCGATTATTCACTTTATATAAATTACTTGCAAATTTGATTTAAAAAATATATAATAATCATGTATTTTAAATTAGGAATATAGGTAAGCTTATGAATAAAACAAAGAGAAAGATATTTGAAACATCACTTAAGCTTTTTTCAGAAAAAGGTTATGATGCAACAAGTATTGAGGAAATAACTGCAACAGTAGGTGTTGCTAAAGGGACTTTATATTATCATTTTAGCAGCAAAGAAGAAATTTTTAATTTCTTGGTTGAAGAAGGAATGAAACTTTTGATTAATAGTATTGAAATTAAAATTTCAAAATGTGATAACACATTAGATAAATTAAAAGCTGTTTCATTAATTCAATTAAAAGCAGTTGCTAAATATGAAAACTTATTAACTATTGTATTAAGTCAAATATGGGGAAATGAATCACGAAATGTTTTCTGTAAAGAAAAGGTTATTGAGTATGTAGATAAGATACAAGAAATTGTACAAGAAGGTGTTGATAATGGAGATATAGTAACTTGTAATGCAGAAATGCTAGCATCTGAATTGTTTTCGTTAACATGTGCAGCTCTTGTTTACAAAAGAAAAGCAAACTTAGAACAAATTAGTGTTCAAGAGATGTATAAAGAATATGAAAAAACATTTTTTAATAAATTAGTATAAATAGGAGAATTCAAAAATGAAAGAAAGAATTTATAAAGGTTGTAAAAGAGAATTAAATGCAAAAAAATTCAATAACTTAAAAGAGATGATTAACAATTGTAAAACTGAATTAGGAGATGAAGTTGTTTACAAATTTAAAAATCCTGAAACAAAAGAACATTATACAATGAAATATTCTGAATTAGTTGATGATGTTAATGCTTTAGGAACAGCTTTAATTAGTATTGGTTTAAAAGATAAAAGAATCGGTGTTATTGGAGAAAATAGATATGAATGGCAAGAAGCTTATTTATCAGTAACATGCGGAACTGGTGTTGTAGTTCCTTTAGATAAAGCTTTAACAGAATCAGAATTACTTAGTTTAATTGAAAGATCAGAAATTGAAGCAATTTTTTATTCATCAAAATATGATGAAATGATGCAAAAAGCTAGAGAAGAAAAAATTGGAAAAATTAAATTCTATATATCAATGGATTTAGAAGAGAAAAAAGATGATGTATATTCAGAGAAAGAATTAATTAATCTTGGTAAAGATTTAATAAAAAATGGAGCTAGAAGTTTCTTAGATGCTGAAATAGATAACGATGCAATGGCTGTTATGTTATTTACATCTGGAACAACATCTCAATCAAAAGCTGTAATGTTATCACATACAAATATTTGTACAAATATTTATGATATCTCATCTGTATTTGATATAAATAATAATGATACATTACTTTCATTCTTACCACTTCATCATGTTTTTGAATGTACAGTTGGATTTTTATATGCAATGAGTGTAGGTGCAAAACTTGTATTTTGTGAAGGAATCAGACATATAGCTGATAACTTAAAAGAATTTGAATGTACAGTTATGATTGCAGTTCCAGTATTATTCGAAAATATGTATAAAAAAGTAATGCAAGGAATTGATAAAAAAGGTAAAACAAAAACAGTTAAATTCGGAATTAAACTTTGTAAATTCTTAAAATTATTTGGAATTGATTATAGAAGAAAAATATTTAAAGATATACATGCAAATTTTGGTGGAAAATTAAGACTACTAGTTGGTGGTGGAGCTGCATTAGATCCAGAAACAGAAAAAGGATTTACAGATTTAGGTGTAGATACATACCAAGGATATGGATTATCAGAAACAGCACCAGTTGTTGCAGCAGAAAACCCATTTAATCATAGACTTGGATCAATTGGTAAAACATTCCCAAGTTTAGAAACAAAAATTGTTGAACCAAATGAATTAGGAATTGGTGAACTTGCAGTTAAAGGTCCAACTGTAATGTTAGGATATTATAATAATGAAGAAGCTACAAAAGAATGTATGATCGATGGATGGTTCCATACAGGAGATTTAGCTTATATAGATAAAGATGGATTTATATTTATTACTGGTAGAAAGAAAAGTGTTATCGTATTAAAAAACGGAAAAAATGTATTCCCAGAAGAAACAGAAACATTAATTAATAAAATTCCTGGTGTAAAAGAATCATTTGTATTTGGTAAACCAGACGAAGAAGATGAAAATGATCTTAAAATGTGTGTAGAAGTTGTATACGATAGAGATGCAATGAAAGAAGAATATAACGTTGAAACAGAAGCTGATATAAAAGCAAAATTATGGGAAAAAATTAAAGAAATTAACAGAACAATGCCAAAATATAAATATGTAAAAGAGTTAATTATAACAGAAGAACCATTAATTAAAACAACAACATTAAAAATTAAAAGACATGAAGAAATCAAAAAAGTATTAAAATAATTTTAAAAGAGTAAGCAAATAGCTTACTCTTTTTTGTGGATTTAACATAAAAAATATTATAAAAATTTAAAAAGTAAAAATCATGAAGTGTTACGGAAATACGAAAAATGTAACACAAATGTAATCAAAAATCTCTTGTTTTTTTAAATAAAAGTCGATATAATATCAGTAGTATTTAATTAGATTGATACGAAGGAGGTAGTTTACAATGTCATTTTTCGGTAAATCAGGCATAGTAAACGTGAAAATGGTAATCACGGAAGAAAAAATTTTATCAAATATAGATAAAGTTCAAAAATTAATTAATCCAAATAGTAAAAAACAAATAGTACAATTAGAGGATGATTCTTATTTTAAAGATTTAGTAGAATCAATTAAAACATATTTAATTGAATATCCTAAGAAAAAGAATTTCCCATCTAGTGTTTATAAAGCTGCTTATGATTTAGTTGAGTATGCTACAAATCAATTTGAGGAAAATACAAAAAAAGTTGAAGATTTAATTAGACAAAGAGAAAAAAATATTAAACTTGCAACTGTATTAAGAGATGCTACAACTGCAGTAAAAGCTAAAGCTAAAAACTGGAAAGAAATAGTTAAAAAATTAGAAGCTAAATATCCAGCTGATGTTGCAGAAGCTTTAACAGTTATAGGAAAAGCTAAAGATAAAGCATCAGAAGAATACAATGGAGCAGTTAAATTAATAGATACTAAGATTAATAATTTAGAATCAAACTTACATATTGAAATTGATATGGAAAGAATTGAAGATAAATCAAAAGCATTAAGTTATATTGGAATCGAAATTGCTGAAGCATTAAAATACATACCAGCACCAGTTGATGAAATTCTTGGTGGAACAGAAGTTGGTGGAGATGTTGAAGAAGCTACAACAAAACCAGCAGAAGTTAAAGAAACAAAAGTTGAACCAGTTGCAGTTGTTGCAGCAGAAACTGGAGTTGAAGAAGTTGGTTCTACAGAAGGAACTACAGGTGTTGAAGGTGGAGTTGAAGGAACAACTGGAACAACAGTTGTTGAAGCAACTACAACAGAAACAGAAATGGATACATTCTTTGAAGAAACAAGATTTGAAGCTAAACCTTCATTATGGCAAAGAATTAAAAACAGCAAATTCGTTAGAACAGTTAGATACATTATGCAAATTAGAGTTGTTCTTGATTATCCTGCATTACCAGAGGGAAGAGAAGATTTCTAATAAAATAAAAATATTAAGCAAGAGTTGTATGACTCTTGCTTTTTTGTGTTCAAAATAATTATTTTAGTAAATATAATATTATTGACAGGATATGCTATTAGCAATATAATTACAACATATGAATGAGTATTCATATGTTCAGATAAGGAGGTTGTATGGAGACTTATATAAAATGCGATGAAGAAGTATCAAATATTGAACTTGTAAATAAAGTAAAAACATCTTTGTTAACTGATGAAAAAATATTTGATTTAGCAGAATTGTTTAAAGTATTTGGTGATTCTACTAGAATGAAAATAATAAATTCATTAATGAATCAAGAGTTATGTGTGTGCGATATTGCACTTATTACAAATTCAACTCCATCAGCAATATCTCATCAATTAAGAGTATTAAAACAAGCGAAACTTGTTAAATATAGAAAAGACGGAAAATCAGTTATCTATTCATTAGATGATGATCATGTTAAAGAAATTTTTGAGAAAGGTTGTGAACACATTGAAGAAGTATGAGTTTTATTTAGAAAATTTAGATTGTGCTAATTGTGCTAATAAAATACAATATAAATTTACTGAAAATAAATTTTATTATAATGTAGTTGTTAATTTTAATACATTAAAATTATCTTTTGAAACAGAAGATGATATTGAAGTTGATGTAGAAGAAGTTAAAAGAATAGTTAAGTCTATGGAACCAGAAGTAGAAGTACATTATTTAAATGATGAAAATAGACATGAATTTGAGCATAAACATAATGAAGTATGTGAAGATGAACATTGTCATGATGAACACGAACATGAGCATGAAAATGAGCATAATCATGAAGAACATGAAAACATAGAAGAAAAACAACCTGAAAAAACTAAGAAAAAAGATAAGAAGAAAAATAATAATTTAAAAAGAATTTTGTGTGGATTATTATTAATGCTTGTAATTTTATTTGTTGATATGCCAGAAGAGTATTCTTTTGGATTATCAATTATAGCATATGTAATTTTACTTTTTAGAACTACCAAAAATGCACTTAAACTTTTAAAATCAAAAATAATTGAAGAAAACTTTTTGATAACAGTATCGTGTATAGGAGCTTTCATTATAGGTGAAAGATTTGAAGGTTTAATGGTTATTTTACTTTATGAAATTGGTAAATATCTAGAAGAAAAAGCTGTTAATAATACAAGAAAATCAATAGCAGATTTAATGGATATTAGACCAGAATATGCAAATTTAGTACATAATAATCATGAACATAAAGTAAATCCTTCAGAAGTTAAAATAGGAGATGTTATAGTAATAAAACAAGGTGAAAAGATACCATTAGATGGTATTGTTATAGAAGGTGAAGCAAGTCTTAATACTTCTAGTTTAACTGGAGAATCAAAACCTGTAGATGTAAAAATAGAAGATAGAGTATTATCTGGTAGTATAAATGTAAATGGTTTAATAAAAATAAAAGTTACAGAAAAATATGAAGATAGTACTGTAAGTAAAATATTACATTTAGTAGAAAATGCAACAGATAAGAAAGCAAAAACAGAAACATTTGTAAATAGAGCTTCAAGGATATATACACCAGTAGTTTTAATATTAGCAATTTTAGTAGCAGTATTATTACCAACTGTATTAGATATTTCTTATACAGAAAGTGTATATAGAGCATTAATATTTTTAGTAGTATCTTGCCCTTGTGCAATTGTTATTTCAGTTCCACTTAGTTATTTTTCTGGAATTGGAAAAGCATCTAAAAAAGGTATTTTAATTAAAGGAAGTAATTATTTAGATGCTGTTAGAGATATTAAATATATAGCATTCGATAAAACTGGAACTTTAACAAAAGGTAAATTTGAAGTAGAAAAAATAAAAATATATGATAGAGATTTTTCTGAAGAAGAAATATTAGAATATGCTGCATTTGGAGAAAGTTTCTCAAATCATCCAATAGCATTAGCTATACTTGATAGATATAATAAATCAATTAATAAAGATAGAATTTCTGCTTTTAAAGAAGTTGCTGGAAATGGTATTTCTTATAAATTTGATAATAAACAAGTTAAAATAGGAAATGCTGATTTTACAGGATCAAAAGAAGAAAAAACTAATGGTACATGCATTTTTGTAAAAATAGAAGATATTGTAATAGGAGCAATAATATTAAGTGATACAATTAAAGAGGAATCAAAGTCTGCTATTTCTGCATTAAATAAGTTAGGTATTAAAACAATGATGCTAACAGGAGACAGTTTAGAAGTAGCAAAAAGTGTTGCTAAAATAATTGGAATTAAAGAAGTAAAAGCTGAAATGCTTCCAACTGATAAATATGCAGCAATAGAAGAAATTATAAAAAACAAAACAAAAGGAAATGTTGCTTTTGTTGGTGATGGAATTAATGATGCTCCAGTACTTGCTTTAGCAGATGTTGGAATTGCAATGGGAGGAATAGGAGCTAGTTCGGCTATTGAAGCTTCAGATGTTGTTATAATGACTGATAATTTAAATAAGGTTGCAGAAACAATTAAATTATCAAAATTTGTTACTAGAATAATTAAACAAAATTTATTGTTTGCATTTTTAATAAAATTAGTAGTGTTAGAATTGAGTGTATTTGGAATGAACAAAAGTGCTTTGGAAAGTATGTCGAATCCGCTGTATCCGTCTCCTCTTGTCGCAGCACCGACAAGACAACCATTGCTGTATGTAATTCTTGCTGAACACCCGTCGATTTTAGAAGAAAT
>JAEIGA010007486.1_pt1 | contig 16576 bp, 20 predicted proteins | sample 9270691 | NCBI WGS metagenome assembly JAEIGA01 (sample SAMN17057246, study PRJNA624740) | gut metagenome | biome: biome; isolation source: fecal sample | host: Bos grunniens | place: China: Xizang | collected 2019
AGACAAAAAGGCAATGCTCACGCAAGCGAATTTTCAGTAATAAAGCCACTTTTCGCCCTCTGTCAGCCCGTCCCCGTCTAACTCTACTCTTGATTTGAGTAAGCACTGTTTACGCCCTGTATCCCTGATCGCTTGCGGCTTGCGGGGCTTCCGTCTGACTGGAAGATACCCCCAGGGGATATTTGGGAGCGGGCGGGCGGCGGCGTAACCTTCGTTAGTTCCCGCAAAGAGAAAAAGCCCCTTCCCCTCAACCTCTTTCAGTTCCTCGAAAACCAAAAAGCCCTCTTCTTCTCCACCCATCATTGTCAGCATTGGTGCGTATTAGCGATCATTTAGTCTTTAGTCCATCAGGTCATATTAGTCTATACCTTACTGCTTATATCCCTATACATCATTCTGATACTTCACCGCCTGTCGGCGGGCATACACACATTGGGTTTTGGAAATTGGAAATTGAGTGCCTGGGCTTAAAATTGCGATAAAGCGCACGGTTAAGGGATTTCTTAATTTGAGGGTATCAAAAAATACGGGGGTTATACCCAGAACCCACTGGAAATATGTTACTCAAATTCCCAATTAGTTATAAGGGCAAAATGAGGGCAAAGGCGCACTACTACTGACAATCTCGGGGTTTAGGGGTGGGAAAGGACGGTAAAGTGACTTGCTGTTAAAACCCGACTTCCAAAAATTCCGCAAAAGTAAAAAGGGTTTTTATTTCCAACTATCCCCAGAACTGGGAGTAAGGGGCCTGTTGGGAGAAAATGGTAATTGCGTCAACTGTGCGGCTTGCGGAGTTTGGGGTATCAAAAATCACGGGGTTTTATACTTCAAGAAATTGGAAATTCTTTTTCCAATACTTGGCAGACCTAACGCAACTTTTTGTTGACAAGGGTAAGCGGCTGTGATAAGGTTAAGGCGAAAGGGGCGGTTAGGGATAGCCGCTAAAGGTAAGAATATGGCAATAGGTTATATCAGGGTATCTACTAATGGGCAAGCAAGTGATGACAAGTTTGGTATCGAGGCGCAGAGGAAGGCTATTTTAGACTATGCGTCAAAGCACGGGTACGAGATAGAGGACTTCGTGATTGATACGATAAGTGGCGTTAAGGATAACCGAGAGGGGTTTGATACGATCCTACTCGGACAGTACGAGACAGACGCAGTTATCGTTTATAAGTCTGATAGAGTGGCAAGGGAAACGAAACTCTATTTCTACTATCTCTATTCGTTAGAGAAGATGGGTATCAAACTGATATCTGTTACAGAAGAGTTTGACGAGGGAGACGCTATGGCGAATATCTACCGTGCTATACTCCAGTTTGTGGCAGAGCAAGAGCGAAACAATATCAGAATGAGGACTATGGCTGGACGTAAACTAAAGAAAATGACAGGCGGTTATGCCGGGGGTAATTACCCTTATGGATATTTCGTGTCAAGAGGTCGGCTCTATGCTGACGGAGACGAAAAGAAGATAGTAAGACGTATCTATAAATTGTACTACGAGGGGCTTGGGTCAAGACAGATTGCTTGGGCGTTGTCCCGTGACGGAATAAAGACCCGTAAGGGAACGGATTTTAAGGATAGTCAGGTAGCAAAGACCTTACGGAACAGAAAGTTTTACGAGGGTTTTGTCTTGGTTGACGGAGAGTGGGTCAAAGGCGAACAGGACGCAATCCTAAAGGAAGGCGAGTTTATCAGACCTGACTATGATTACTTTGCTAACCGAGTGAACAATGACAAGTACCCGCAATTCAAGGGGATACGTAGGGTAGTAGATTTAGACGAATAAAGAGTAGGTGAAAGGTCAAAGAGTGTGTGACTTAATTGGTTGCACACTCTTTTTTTATTGCTATGGAGATAGAGAGAGCATACGAGATATTCCTTGATAATAACGATTTCAAGAGGGCGTATCTGTGCCTTAAAGACCTTGATAAAAGTAGGGTTAGGGAGTTTAGGGCAGCTTTGACGGACGGGATCATAAGGGGCAAGAGTGACGATTTAGAACTACTCCGCAAATCCTATGAACTGACCGCTAAAGAGAACTTTGAGGACTTCTGTATCTTTCACGAATGGAAGAGGGATGAGAAGTTTTATACCCCTCGGAGAAAGGGCTTAAAGCCTGTTGTGAACGCCTTGCAGAGACTTTCGGATGATGAAACAGACCTCTTATGTGTTTCACTTCCCCCCGGAACAGGAAAAACGGGCTTGGCAATCTATTTTATGGCTTGGCTCTGTGGTAACGATCCTTATAACGCAATACTTGGCTCTTCGCATAATGCGTCCTTTTTAAGAGGCGTGTACGACGAGATTTTGAAAGAGATAAACACGGACGAGTACGGATGGAGCGAACTCTTTAAGCACAGGGTTTTAAGGACTAACGCACAGGATATGAAGATAGACGTAGCGGAACTGCGTAGGTTCTCGTCCTTACAGTTTACCTCTGTTGGAGCGGAGAACAGCGGAAAAGTCAGGGCGCAAAAACTCCTTTATTGTGATGATTTGATTACCGGCATTGAAGAAGCCTTGTCTGCGGATCGTTTGGAAAAGAAGTGGCAGCTTTACACAACCGACCTCAAACAGAGGAAACAAGGTAAGTGCCGAGAACTCCACATCAGTACCCGGTGGTCAGTAAACGACATCATAGGACGTTTGCAGAGGGACAACGAGAACAATCCGAGGGCAGAGTTTATCTCCGTCCCAGCGTTAAACGAACAAGGCGAGAGTAACTTTGACTATGGCGGGACTATCGGCTTTACAAAAGAGTTTTACGAGGATATGAAGTCCACAATGGAGCCGTTCGCTTTCAATGCTTTATATATGAACGAGCCGATTGAGAGGGAAGGTCTGTTATATCAGAGGGATAGTTTAAGGCGTTTCTATGACCTTCCAACGGACGCAGAGGGCAAGACCTTACAGCCCGACGCAATCATTGGTGTTTGTGATACGGCAGAGGGCAAGGGTGACGATACCGTTCTTCCTATTGGCTATGTCTATGGCAACGACCACTATATCTTTGACGCAGTATGCACTGACGCACTCCCGGAAGTGACCGACGGGCTATGCGCAAGGGTTTTGGCAAAGCATAAGGTCAAGGCTTGCCAGTTTGAAAGCAATTCTGCGGGTGGTAGGACAGCAGACAAGGTATCCGAACTCTGTCAGGGGCTTGGATGGAAATGCAATATCACAAAGAAGAGGACAACGCAGAATAAGGAAACGAAGATCATTGTCAATTCTGCTTGGGTTAAGGAACATTGTCTGTTCCTTGATGATAGCAAGATAGAAAAGAACAGTTACTATGAGGCTTTCCTAAAGAAACTCTGCTCGTGGACTATGAAAGGTCGAAACAAGCACGACGACGTACCCGACGCTATGGCACAGTATGCCCTGTTTGTTGAGACGTTTACCACTGCGGCGGTCACGGTTGGAACAAGGTTTTTCTAAAATTACAAAAAAGGTGTTTTGGGGCTTTTTACCACAAGACAAAGAAAACTATTAACTTGCTCTGAAACCAAAAATTCCAAAAAAACTTTTTGCGTGAATTGTATTTATCTGATATTAGGGGAATTAGAGGTAGGGAAAATATGGTTGATATTAGAAAGCGTGGAGACATCCTCGAACTAATCAACGCCATCCTGAACAATCAGGGGATAGTGGAGATAAAGAACGAGGTTAGACGAGACGGGACAGACAATTTAGTAGTGGTTGAGATAAAGCGGCAAGTCCGCACAAAAAAGCCTGAAATGAGGTAGTTATGGAACTTTACGGCAGAAGGACAATAAGGACGGACGTTGAAGAGGTTACAAGAGATAACCTTTTGGCGGTTTTAAGTAATGCTTATATCACGCACTTGCTCAACCGTGATGAAGAGATATACCTCTATGACTATTACAGAGGGAGACAGGCTATCCGCAAGAAGGTTAAGACGGTAAGACCCGATATTAACCACATCATCACAGAGAACAGGGCGTATGCCATTACCGACTTTAAGACCGGCTATATCTGTGGCGATCCTATTATCTATACCTCACGTTCACAGGACAAGACCAACGGCGACAACATAAACCGCCTGAACGAGTGGATGATGTATGAGAACAAAGAGGCAAGCGACAAGGAACTCTTTGATTGGTTACATATCACGGGTCACGCTTACAGAATGGTGCTTGGTGATGGGGATTTTGCCCCGTTCTCACTTACTGTCTTAAAACCTATGAACACGTTTGTAGTTTACAGCAATCAGCCGGGGCTTAAACCCTTGCTTGCGGTCTACTACGTAAAGGACAAGGACGGTAACATTACCTACACTTGCTACACGAAGAATAAATACTTTCTTGTAAAGGGTGCTTTAACCTCGGAGATCGTTGAGGAAAGACCCATCTATAACGGGATACCGATTATCGAGTACCGTTTAAACGAGGCTATGCTTGGTGCTTTCGAGCCAGTTATCAGTTTGCTCGACAGTATCAACTACATAGATAGCGACAGGGCAGACGGGCTAACAACCTTTGTAAACTCCCTTTGTGTGCTTTACAATGCGGAACTTCCCGAAGGTGAGGATGGTAACTCTATCCGAGAGAAAGGCTTGATAACCTTAAAATCCATTGGTGAGAACAAGGCAGATATCAAGATACTTTCCGAACAGTTAGACCAGACCTCAACGCAGAACTTCAAAGAGGACTTATATAACGCAGTATTGCAGATTGTCGGTATGCCTAACCAAAGCGGCGGCGGGTCAGACAGTAGCAACAACGGTGCTATGTTCTTGAAACAGGGCTATCAGTTAGCCGAGACAAGGGCAAAGGATACCGAGTTGATGTTTAAGAAGTCCGAAAGGGAGTGCTTAAAACTTGTTCTGCGGATCATTGAAGGCGAGAAAGTAGTTATCCCTCTTTCAGACGTAGACATTACCTTTACGAGAAGGGCTTATAGCGACATTGTATCGAAGTCAACGGTACTCACGGCTATGCTCAACAACGAGAAGGTAGCACCGATTGACGCTTGGACTTTATCAGGTATCACTCCCGATCCTGACGAGGCTTGCAGACGAGGACTTGAATGGTATGAAAAGAGAGAAGAGCCTACTCCCGATAGACGAGTTGAACAACCTAACAATGCAGATAGCGGAGAGGCAGATAACCGACAGTAAAGAGTTAATTGATGATGTTTTTGACATATTAGTCCTTTCTTACGTGTACGGCAACCGAGCCGCAAATATCGACCTTGACAGCGACATATACAAGGTTGATACAGAGCGGCTTGGGGATACCGTATATCGCAAGATTGATGGCAAGACCTTTAGTGACAGGATAAAAGAGTACGCAACGGAAACGGACGAAAACGGCAATCTGACCGACAAAGCGGTCGAGGAAATCAACCGAGTTATCGAGACAGAGAGCCATAGGTGTTACAACGAGGGAATGTTTGAAGTAGCGGAAATGGCTGGGGCAAACAAGACTTGGGTAACAATGCTTGATGATAAAGTCCGTGACAGCCACGCCTTTTTAGAGGGCGTGACAGTAGGATGGAACGAGAGGTTTTACACCGAGAACGACAGTGCGCTATATCCGGGTGGGTTTTCTACTGCCGCTGAAAACGTTCTATGTAGGTGCGAGTTGATTTTAAGCAAGGATTAACCAAGGTTTTAACCAAGGTTTAACCAACAAAGTAGGAGAAAGTGAATGTTAAGCATAGTAGTACCGAGGTATCGTGAGGATTGGGAAACTTGCCACTTCCTGTTTGACAGCATAGCAATTCAAAGAGGTTGTAACCTTGATGATATCGAGGTTGTGATAGTAAATGACGGTGGTAACGAATTAAAGATTGGCAGAGACTATCCATTCGTTATCCGTCAGATAAACAAGGAGCATAGCGGCGTGTCTGCGACAAGGAACAGAGGGCTTGACGAGGCAAAAGGCGAGTACGTGATGTTCTGTGACGCAGACGATATGTTCCTCAATATGTACGCCTTGCATTTATACCTTGACGCTTGCAAGAAAGAGCCAAACGTCATTGTACCGCTCTTTATCGAGGAACAACCTAAAGACGGACGTTGGGTTATCATCCAGCACGATAACGGAGATTGTACCTTTGTTCACGGCAAGGCGTTTAAGAAGAAGTTTCTGATAGACAACGATATCCGATTTAACGAGAACTTGACCGTTCACGAAGATGGATATTTCGTATGTACCGCAATCACAATAGCGGGCGCAAATGTTCACAGGATGGGAACGCCGACGTATCTGTGGCGGTGGAATGAAAAATCCGTAGTCCGTAGCGATCACGAGGCGTTTGTCTTAAAGACCTACGAACACGTTATCAAAAACCGCTTGGCACTGACCGCTGAATGGAAAAAACGTGGGTTAAAGAAAGAGTACGATACCACCGTAGTCAAGACGATAACGGACGCTTACTACGATTTTCAGTTTGGCGAGTTTAGGGATGAAACGATCCCCAAACACAAGACTTTGGTTAGCAAAGCTGCCGAGGCGGTAAGGCTTTACTGGAGTATCTACAAAGAGGACTTCAAAAAGGCAAAGCCTGAACTTATAGGCGAGTGCGTCCATCTATCCCGTGCTAACGCTTATGCAAAGGGTTTCAAGTTAGAAAAGGAAACCCTAAAGGAATTTATCAAACGAGTTTGTGAGGGTAAGACCTCTTAAACATATCCACAGAGAAGTGGCTAAAACGCACATAAGAGTAGAGAAACTCTATAAACACGCAAAGGAGAATTAAATTATGAGAATTGATGTTTCGACGATTAACGGTTTCAACGATTTAAGCCCCGAAGATCAGGTTAAGGCTCTGCTTGGATATGAGTTTGAGGATACAACCAAACTCAAAAACGCCTTAAACAAGACCTCATCTGAACTTGCAGAATACAAGCGTCAGTTGAAGGAAAAGATGACCGAACAGGAACGTATCGAGGAAGAACGCAAGGCAAAAGAGGCAGAGCGTGAAGAACTGCTTAAAAGTCTTATGAGGGATAAGACTATTGCCGACAACAAGGCGCAGTTTCTTTCGGTAGGCTACTCTGATGAACTTGCGAAGAAGTCCGCAGAGGCTATGGCAGATGGAAATATGACCGAGATTTTCAGCGGCTTTAAGTCCTTCCTCGAAGAGAGAGACCGTTCTATCAAGGCAGAACTTCTCAAAGGTACTCCCGCCCCTAAAGGTGGCACGGAGAATACCACAATCACAAAAGAGCAGTTTGCAAAAATGAATTACGCTGAAAGGGCGAAACTCTATGAGGAACACCCTGAAACGTACAAATCTCTAACAGAATAGGAGAATTACTATGGCAGTTACAACGTTAAGTAACCTTGTAAACCCCCGTGTAGTTGCAGACCTTGTTGACGCTAAACTCACGGACAACCTTCGTTTCCTTCCCCTTGCGGAAGTAGATACCACACTTGTAGGCAGACCGGGCGATACAATCAACTTCCCCGTTTATTCCTACATTGGAGCGGCTACCGTCCTTGCGGAGGCAAGTTCGCTTACCCCTTCAACCCTCACTTGCACAAGCACAACCGCTACAATTTTAAAATATGCCAAGGGACTTGAAATTTCGGACGAGGCCGCTTTATCCGGGTTCGGCGATCCTGTGGGCGAGGGTGCTAATCAGTTAGCACTTTCAATCGGTGACGGACTTGATACCGCTATGTATAACGCACTTTCCGTTATCTCGGGTGCTATGGCTTACTCCGTAGCGTCCACCGCAAGTTTTCTTTGCACAGATATCCTTGACGCACTTGAACTCTTTGGCGAGGACGTTGATGAGGTTAAGGCAGTAGTTGTTAGCCCCGCTATGTACACACAGATGAGGAAAGCAACAGGCTGGCTCCCGGCAAGCGAGATTGCCGCAGACATCCTTATCGAAGGTGCTGTTGGTGAGTTTGGTGGATGTCAGGTTATCGTATCCAACAAACTCAAAGACAAGGACGAAATGTATATCGTTAAGCCCGGCGCACTCCGTCTTGTGCTTAAACGTGGTGTTCAGGTTGAGACAGATCGTGATATCCTTGCTTTCACTACTGTTATCACAGCAAGTGAACTTGCAGTTGCATACCTTTACAATGCGGCAAAGGCTATCAAGGTTTACAAGTCCACAACCTAATCAAAGAAAGTAGGTGTATGTTATGGGTATGATGTTGAGGTACAGACACAAGCCCGCTGAAACGGCGCAGAAGGTCGAAAACAAGCCTGTGGAAGTAAAAGCCGAGGAAGTTATCGCTCCCGAAGTAAAGCCCGTTAAAACGGCAAATAAACGCACTACAAAGACTACAACCAAAAAGACAGCAAAGAAGAAATAAGTTTTGAGGTAAACCGCTATGACAGACGCAGAGAAAATAACAATGTTCCGTGTTCTCACGGGCGAGAATGATGTAACAGAAGTACCTGATACCGTTGTAGCGGTTTATCTTGACCTTGCGAGTGACGCTATCGCAAAGAGACGCTACCCCTTTGGTGTCCCTACTGTGGACGATACGCCAATAGACGCAACGAGTGGCTACGAAAAACTGCAAGTACGGCTTGCAAGCCGATACTGGGCGAGAAGAGGCGGTGAGGGTGAAATCGCTCACAACGAAAGCGGTGTAAACCGCACGTATGGTAGTGTCAACGACGAAGATTTACTGTCGGAGGTTATTCAGGTGATAGGCGTATGAAACTGTTAGCGAGAAACAAAACGAAGATCAAATATGCGTTGTATGAAGGCAAAGAGATTGTCACGGACGCAAACGGTTACAAGACCGGGCAAATGCGGCGTGTTTACTCTACCCCTGTTGAATACAAGTGCTACGTTACTGCGGCAAGAGGCGAGGCACAAGAGGATATGTTCGGTGTAAACCTGAACTACGAAAAGACCCTTGTAACCGAACTGGATTGTCCGATAGACGAGAACAGTATCTTGTGGATAGACAGGATGGATGGGGAACACGACTACATTGTTGTTCGTAAGGCAAAATCGCTTAACTTCATTACTTACGCAATAAGGAAGGTGGAAGTAAGTGCTTGATAAGTCACTTAAATTCTTGAAAGCTGCCGAGAAACTTGCGGAAGGCACGCTACCTACTGAATTGCTCGAAGAAGGGGTAAAGGTGGTTGACTACTTTTACTCCACGGCACAAGGTCAGAGTAAACCCTATACTGTATCCCTTGACCCCATTGACAAGGGAGTGGCTTTGGTCGCAAAGGGCGAGGACGTAGTATTCCGTGAGTTTGGAGCGGGAACTGCGGCTCACAACCATTTTCCAAACGCAAAGGACTTGCCGCCCATATATCCGGGTAGTTGGTCTGAAACGGAAGGCTATGGCGAGTTTGCAACATACGGCTCTTGGCACCACAAAGGACACAAGTACACAAGTATTGCTCCAACTTTAGGTATGTTTCACGCACTTGATGTTATACGTCATAACATACACAACTACGCAGAGAGGGTTATGAAATGATAAACGTTGAGAATTACATTGTGAACGCTATTTCAGAGGCGTTACCCGACGTTTTGGTATTGTCGGACTACGTAGACGTTCCATCCGAGTTTCCGTGTGTGACCGTGGTGGAAGATAGCAACGTATCGGCAAATACCTTTGATAGCGGGTCAACGTCCGAAAATCACGCAAACGTGTTGTATTCAGTAAACGTTTATTCAAACCTCGAAAGTGGCTCAAAGTCACAGGCAAAAGAACTTATGGATACGGTTGATAGCGTTTTTGAGGGCTTTAAGTTTACAAGAACGTTCTGTCAGCCCATTCCGAACATAGACCGCACCATTTACCGATATACGGCAAGATACACGGCTACAATCGGTAAGGGTGTGACAACGGATGATACTACAACGTATCAAATTTACAGATAGGAGAACACACTATGGCTATTGCATTGTCTACCGCCGGTATCAAGGTGAAATATGCGGCAAGTGCCGTTGGTGCGACAAGACCGACAAGCGGGTATTCCGAGATTGCGGGTATTACCTCGATCCCTGAATTTAACCCCGAACCTAACAACCTTGATTGCACTCCCCTCGCAGAGACAGGATATCATCAGTATATCCCCGGTCTTAAAGACCTTGGGTCTGCAATCGGTCTTACCGCCAATATGACAGACAGTTTCAAGTCCTCTTGGGACGCACTTGTTACCGCTTACTCAAACGGCGCAAGCGATATTTGGTTTGAGTACGTCGTACCCGATATGAGTGATAGTTTCTACTTCACAGGCGCACCCGTAGACCTCGGTTTCGGTGGCGCAGAGGTTGATAGCGTATTGCAGAATACCGCTTACATTATGCCCGCAAAGGTAACGGGCTGGGCTACAAAGTCCACCTGATGAAACAATCCGATAGGGCGGTGTAAAAGCCGCCCCTCGGTTTTAGAACGAGAAGGAGAAAGACAAAATGAGTGTGAAACCGATTGAGATTAAGAACACAGAGAACGGTAACGTTTTCACCCTTGAATTTAATCGTGATACGGTAAAGTTTGCCGAAGATCACGGCTTTGATATTCAGGGATTTTCCGAGGGCAAAGCCCCTATGTCGGGAACGTCCGATTTATTCTACTATGCTTTCCGTATGCACCATCCGAGGGTAAGCAGAGCGGAGACAGACAAAATGCTGTTTGAGGATATGGGCGGTGTTCCTGATGGTATGGTAAACCGACTTATCGAACTGTACGCAGAGCCTTTCAAGGTGCTGACGAATAGTGAGGACGGTGAAGAAAGAAAAAACTCGAAACTGACGGTAACGTTCTAAAGCGTCCGTCACTTGGCGAGACTTTTGAAAATCTTTGCCCTTACTATATGGCTCTTGGAATGACCTACGAACAGTATTGGTTTGGTAAGGCAGACCTTGTAATAGCGTTTCGTGAGGCGCACAAGTACAAAATGCGTATGCGGAACGAGGAAATGTATGTGCAAGGTATATATGTCTATCAGGCTATGGGTGCGGTTGCCGAAGAGGTTATGTACTCACTCAACGGACGCAAAGGCAGTAAGCCAAAAGGCTATCTCAAAGAGCCGCTTGACATAGGCTATAAAACGGCGGCAGAGAAACAACAACAAGCGAAATTGGAGAGGGAGAAGGCTATTCAATCCCTCAACCGCTGGAAGAAGGCTTGGGAGCAAAGATATGGCAACGATTGATACTTTACAAATTAACATAGAAACAAATGCGGGGCAAAGCACAAAGTCCATTAACAACCTATCAAAAGCGATTGAGAGGCTAACCTCTAACGTGCCGGGTGTTAGGGCTATGGGCTTTGCCTTTGATAAACTTGCGAAGTCCATCAACTCTGCTAACGTCGGTGGGCTTGTTACTAACCTCAAACTGTCCAACTCCACGCTGAAATCGTTGAGTAAGAACGCAGAGAAGGCGAAAGAGAGCCTTGATGTAATTCAGACAGGAACAACAAGTGGCACAACTACTGTTACCACAGAGAACGCCGTTACCCAGCACACAAGGAATATCAAGAAGTCCGCAGAGGAAACAAAGAAACTCACAAAGCAGACTACACATAGCGCAACGGCTTTCTCTAAACTTGCGGCAAGCGTAAAGAGGATTATGCTCTATCGTGCTATCAGGTCTTTACTGTCTGGGATAACGAAAGCTGCGAGGGAAGGTGTAAGTAATATCGTTGAGTGGTCTAAAGCAATAAACGACCCGAAGATCATTAACGCAAGTCAGGTTATCAATAAATACAATAACGAATGGCTTAAAGTCAAGAACACGTTAGGCGCAATCCTTATCCCTGTCCTTGAAGGTGTGTTTGGTGAGTTTAAGAACATCACTACGGCTATCGTTGCGGCGGGTAATGTCCTTGCGGAGTATGTAACGCTATTGAATGACAATGACGCTCCTGAATTTGTCGGTATCAATCCCGACTACTTCAAAGAGGTCGCTGACAATGCGAAGAAGGCAAACGGACAGTTACAGAAGTTTGACGAACTGAATAACCTCACCACCAACGGCAACGACAAAGAAGAAGATTACAACAAAATGTTCAAGACCTATGAAACCACAAGGAAGATTGACTTCACTTGGTCTGACATTATCGACAATATCAAGAAAGCCGCTACTACAATGGCGGGGATATGGGCGTTACAGCAAGTAATCGACTTCGGAAGTAAGGTGAAGGAGATATTTGCGCCCGGTGGGTCTGCGGCTATGCTTTCTACCCTTGCGGGTTGGGCTGTTGCGGGTCTGACTATTGCGGTGCTTGTAGATTGGGCTTTCAAGAAACCCGAAGATAGAACAATGTGGTCTTGGTTTATGGACGGTAGCGAGGAATTACCGATAGCGGGAACTCCACCCCTTAATATCGAGGCAGACAAGGTTTACAAGGCTAACCCCAAAGCGTCACAGGCTATGGCGAAGGACTTTTGGAAAGCCGTTGCAGACGTTGGCAAGACAATGGGTAGTCAAATAGCGGACGCAGCTTGGCAGTTACTAACTCCACAAGGTTGGTACGACCTTCTCATCAAACAACCGTTAGAGTTTTTCGACCAACTGAAAAATGGGTCTAAAGCCGCAAGCGATACCGTCGTTGCTGACTTAAAGGGTATCAATTCTACTTGGGGTTGGCTTGCTAACTCTATGGACGATATCAGACCGCTTGCGGAAGTAGACGACAGTGACCTTTGGTACTTTGAGAACGCTATCGTGTCAGCAAAGGCAAGATGGGAAGAACTGAACGGACTTAAACCACAGGAGCCGTGGATAAAGACCGATAAAGTAACCGCTTTTGAAGAGGCAATCAAGAACGTTGCGGATCGTTGGGTAGAACTTGGTCGGATGGGTAAACTCAACCTTGACGCTGTTCTGAAACTGACCGCAGACCTCGGTATGACGGTCAAAGGCTCTGATATACCGAGTTGGCTTACGGACTTTGATGGTTTCTCGAAGAAGGTAACAGAGTTTATTGGCAAGATAAAAGACGACCTCAAAGAGGCGTTCAACACAAACAATCCGTTACAGGGCTTGGCTAACTTCTCCACAAACCTTATGGAGCGGTTGAGAGAGTTTTTGAATGATTTAGCGGACGTAGGCAATCAGATTGTCGGCGGCAAGGCAACAAGGATAACAGTACCGAAGGTAACAAAAGACGTTTCGTTTGCGGCTTTTGCAGACGGTGGTTTCCCGACAAGCGGTAGTCTGTTCCTTGCCGGTGAGGCTGGAGCAGAAATGGTAGGCTCCATCAATGGCAGAACTGCGGTTGCTAACAATGCTGAAATCACAACGGCTATCGCTACGGCTTGCTACAATGCTATGTCACAGGCTTTACAAGAGAACGGGATGAATGTAACACTGCAAGGTGACGCAAACGGCTTGTTCAAGGTAGTACAGAAACAGGCAAGGCAATTCAGACAGACAACAGGCTCTTACGCCTTTTAACGAGGTGGCTTATGGCTTATCAAGGTTATCTAATTAAGATTGGCTCAACGCAGATACCATTAAAGTATATCTGTATCGACAGTTACAAAGTCAGTTACCACACCCAGGATATAGACAGTTACCGTGACGCTACGGGCGTGTTGCACAGAAACGTTTTACCGCACCGAGTAATGAAAGCGGAGTTTACCACGCCTTTGATGTACGCAAGCGACGTAGCGGCTTTTATGTCGATCCTGAATAGCAATTATTCAGGAAGTCCGATAAAGTCCGCAACAGTGACTTTCTATAACCCTGAAAACAATGACTACGTGGCTATGACTTCGTATATCCCGGACATAGAATTTTCGATAAAGGAAAACTCACCGAGGGGCTTTATCTATAACCCCGTCAGAGTGGCGTTTATCGGTTACTAAAGTGAGGTAGAGATATGCTCAACGTTACTGAACAAACGAAAGCTGCGTTTACCACAGACGCAGTACCAAAAGAATTATCGGTCTACTTCCCTAACTTAAACCTTACCTTCATAAATGCAGATATCGAGAGTGAAAGCCTTACCCTCGAAGAAACCATCAACCCCGAAAACAACCTTGCATTTGTGGGTTGTGCGTCCTCTACGTTTTCCGTCCGTATAGCGGGCGTGACACAGGATTTAAGGAACGAATACTTCCTTGTAAACATTGTCGGTGGTGAGACAGAAAGTATCCCTCTGTTTCAGGGTTATGTAATCAAACAGACGCTTTCACAAGAAGATATGCTCACAGAGATACAGGCTTGTGACCTACTCTATCGGCTTGAAAACGTTGATGTAAAGGCTTGGTACGACAGTTTAACCTTCCCTATGACGTTAAAGGAATTTAGGGATAGTTTCTTTCTCGAAGTGGGTATCGCACAAGAGACAACCACACTTGTAAACGACAACCTCGAATTAAGCAATACGATCAAAACGTCAACACTTAACGCAAGGGACGTAGCAAAGTGGATATGTCAGGCAAACGGACGTTTTGGGATTATCAATAGGGATGGGGCGTTTAGGTACGTCAAACTGTCCGCTAACGCAACGCCGGATTTAGAACTAACAAAGTCCGATTATATCCGTATGGCGCACGAAAGATACACGGTACAACCCATTGACTATGTACGTATCTTCGATAGTGCGGGGAACTACGAGGGCTATGGCTCGACAGAGGATAACCCCTTGTGTATCTCAAACAATCCGATTGCTTACGGCTTGCCTATGTCTACTGCGGCACAGAATATCTACGGAGAGGTTGTAGGGCTTGCCTATACGCCTTTAGAGATAGAGGCGAGGGGTTTGCCCTATGTGGAAGTCGGAGACAGTATTTCCGTTGAAACTACGCTTTCAGAGGTAAGTACCTTCATCCTTAACCGCACGTTAAAGGGTATTCAGGGCTTGTTTGATACGTACGCAAGCACGGGTGAGGAATATCAACCACAATTCAAGGAAACTGCCGAGGGAACAAACTTGGCACAGGAACGTTTCAGCAGAATTTTGGGGGATGAAACAAACTCTGCGGCAATCCTTATTGAGAGCGACAGAATAACCGCAGAGGTACAGAGAGCGACGGACGCAGAGAGTACCTTATCAACCACATTCTCCGCAACCGCTGACGGGTTACAAGTACAGATCAATGAATTGTATTCAGAACTTGATGGCGAAACGCAGCTTTACTACACGGACTATGTACCGACACTTCTGAATTATCCAGCGTGGGACTTCACCTACAATATCCCGTGTAACGATACTGTGCAACTTGCCGACGATTTGAAGTTTGAGTACAGGGAAGCGTATTACCGAAAGAACTTACGTGCTATCGTTTATGATGAAGAGGACAGTGTTACATACCGCTTTGTCAAGACGAATGGTGAGTATGTATGGCAAGAAGTAAGCAACACGGAAACCTCGCTTATTCTGTCAAGGCTTACTACATTAGAGGCAACAACCGAGGGCATACAGACCGAAGTAACCGAAATCTCGGCAGACCTTGAAGATAACTACTACAACATAAACACGCTTGATACAAAGTTTACGCAGACCGCAAATGCGATAACCACAGAGGCAACGGCAAGGCAGAGCGCAGATACAAGCCTTTCAACAAGGATAACGCAGACCGCTAATGGTTTGTCTGCGGAAATCAGCGACAGACAGAACGCCGATAGCACTATGAGTGCGTCCATATCGGCTAACGCAAGTGCGATAAGTACAGAGGTTTCAAACCGAGCAAGTGCGGATGAGGCTTTGTCGAGTCGTATAACTGCAAATGCAGAAAGCATAGTCGCAGAGGTACAGAGGGCAACAGAGGAAGAAGGTAAGAAATATACCATCCAAAGCGGTATTGCCATTAACGCAAACGGCATTGAGATAAGCGGTAGCAAGTACGTCAAGATAAAGTCGAACGGTTCATTTAGCGTAGATAGTGGCAACTTCTCGATAGACGGGAGCGGCAACGTTACTGTCAAGGGTACAGTTGTTACATCAAATATCACGGCAAGCGGTGGCTCAATCGGTAACTTCACTCTTGATACCGCTCTGAAAAACGGTATGACCTCACTTTCCGATACCACGCACAACGGTATTTATCTCGGAAGTGACGGTATTGCTTTGGGTAAGGGTGCTTTCAAGGTAACAAACTCCGGGGCATTGACCGCAACAAACGCAAGTATAAAAGGTTACGTAAATGCTACAAGCGGTTATGTTGGTGGCTTTGTTATAGGCACTAATCAACTTTCTTACAGACCCGCAAGCACAAATTACAATCTGATTAGCGGTTTTGAAGAAAACAGTTTGCACCACGTTAGGGTAGGCGCAACTTCGGAATATCTCGAAGTTTACGGAAACCCTGTTTATATTCAAGCGTCAACAAGCGGAACGGCAATAACAGTAACGTCGGGCATTGATATTACCGCACTTACAGGGACAATAGATATAAGCGGCAATAACGTTGAGATTGTGGGAGCAAACAGCCTTAAAATCGGTGGTAAGTCAGTAACTTGGATGGGAGCGCAGAGTGCTGTGCAACAAAATAAATATGTATTGGTAGGTAATTGATATGGACGAACTAAAAATCAAAGGTTTTGAAAATCTCATCATTGACGCTTGCAACAAAACACCCATCCCGAACAGGGCGAAGTACTATGTGCTGAAAGAAATAGCGCAGAAGTGCTTTGACGCAAGCGAGCTGG
>JAEIGA010007487.1_pt1 | contig 16574 bp, 18 predicted proteins | sample 9270691 | NCBI WGS metagenome assembly JAEIGA01 (sample SAMN17057246, study PRJNA624740) | gut metagenome | biome: biome; isolation source: fecal sample | host: Bos grunniens | place: China: Xizang | collected 2019
AGCGCCGATTTACACACAAAGGATTTTTGAAACGTGACCAGGCTTGAAAAACTCAAAGAGCTCGAAGATTTTTTGCGGAGCAACATGAAGTTTTGCGACACGAAAACGCTTCCCGGCATGGCTAAGCAGTATCGAGAGACTCTGAAAGAAATTGAAGAAATAGAAGGAACAGAAGACAATGACGACGACATCGGACAGCTTCTCGCCCAGCGCGAGGCTGATGGGAAAGCAGGTGCCGTCCGTTAGGATTGTCCCGGATTATACGGAAACAGACGGGCGGGATGCTTCGATGCTGTTAAGCTTCGGGGGATTCGATCTGGATCCGTGGCAGGATGGCACGATTGACGACTGGATGGCAACGAAAAACGGCTTGTGGATTTGCCGAACCTGCGGGCTGTCCATTCCGAGGCAGAACGGTAAGACAGGGTTACTGGAAGGCCGCGCGGCTTCCGGGATGATCATCCATAATGAACAGGTGCTTTATACGGCACATTTGCAAAAGACATCAACTGAGACGTTTGAAGAGTTGGCGTCTTTTTTTGATTCTCCGAAGATCCGGAAATATCTGAAGGACATCAAGACAGCGCTCGGACGTGAGCAGATAATCCTCAAGAGCGGCGCACGAATTAAATTCCTGGCGCGGACCCGTAACGGCGGGCGCGGACAGCACGGCGATACATTGATATTCGATGAGGCCCAGGAACTGGATGTTAACTCACAGGCGTCATTCATTCCGGCAATATCTGCAAGTAAAAATCCGCAGGTCATTTATGCGGGGACGCCTCCGGATGGCGAAAGTGCAGGCGAGGTCTTCCGCGGAATAAGAGCGAAAGCACTTGCCGGAGAAACAACATCAACGTCTTGGACTGAATACTCAGTTGAGGATGTCGGCGACCCGTCGGACCGTCAGCGATGGGCAGATACGAACCCTGCGCTTGGCAGACGGATATTAATCACAACAATCGAGGGCGAATACGAACAAATGCCGCCTGATACCTTCGCGCGTGAGCGGTTGGGCTGGTGGACGCCGGTTGTTGAACACAGAGAAGATTATGCGATACCTGCAGAAGTTTGGGACGCCTGCGCATCGGACGCGCCCAAGCCTGCAGGCAAGACAGCATATGGCGTCAAATTTACCGCAGATGGGTCAGAGGTCTGTTTGTGCGGTGCGGTAGTCGCTTCGAATGGCTTTGCGCGTATAGAGCTGATTGACCGCAGGCCGACGGGGCTCGGCGTCCAGTGGCTCGCTGAGTGGCTTAATGCACGTAAGGACAAGGCGAGTTGTGTGGTTGTGGATGGTAAAAACGGTGTTGATGTGCTGGTCGAAAAGATCAGCGGAACATGGCGCGCGAAAGGATCCGTTATAAGGCCAACGGCGAAGCAGGTGATAGCAGCGGTCTCGATGCTGACGGACTCACTTAACACTCGCACGACATCATGGTACGCACCGCAGAAGGATTTGAGAGAAAGCGCCATTACATCCGTCAAACGCCCAATCAGTGGCGGTTGGGGCTTTGGTGGTGACAATTCCGCGCCTATCGAGGCGTGTGCGTTAGCATTATGGGGCGCAAGGACAGCAAAGCGCGACCCAAGTAAGAAGATGAGGATCGGTTGATATGGTTTTATTTATGGATGTTGGGCAGGTCATCGGACTGCCCCTGGCGGAACGACAAATGCTCCAAAATCTCATAGAGATCTACATGAGCCATAACGCGAAGAACTGGGAAAAGGAACGATATTACGAGGGCAATATTCCGCTCTCTGAGGTCAACCTCGGAATCGCGATTCCGCAGTCGATGCGCAGATTAGAGATAGGCTGCGCGTGGGGCTCCAAGGCCGTTGATGTTCTCGCGGCGCGGTCCATGTTTGACGGATTTGTCGATGCGCGTGGATACCAGTCCGAGGAATTGGTCGGAATCGTCACCGATAACGACCTGATCACGGAATATGCCAAGGCAACCCGCGACGAGCTGAAGTTTGGAAGCACGTATGCGACGCTTTCCGCAGATAAGACCATCGGCTGTAAGATTCGGTTCCATTCTCCGCTCACTGCCGCCGCTCACTGGAATGGCGAGAAAGGGCGGATTGATTATGGATTTGCTGTTATTAACAGCGCGCCGAGTAACGCTTCAATCGCATGGGAGCCGACGCTTGTCAATCTGTATACGGAAGACGCGGTGTGGGTTCTCGAGAAACAGAATGGTCTTTGGAAAGCGACGGGTTATCCCCACAGAATGGGCAGACCGCTCATGGAAGCGTTCCGTTGGAATCCCACAAGCAGTAAGCCTTTCGGGCGCTCCCGCATCAAAGAGCCCGTGCGCAGGCTGATACAGGGGTATGTTCGGACAATGGCAAATGCCACGATCGGCTTGGAATTCGCGACAAGTCCGCAGAAATATCTGCTTGGAGTTACCGATGACCAATACGACGCGGTTATTAATGATAAGTTCCGCCAGTACGTGGGCAGTATCATTGCATCGACAACGAATCCGGAGACAGGCGAAAAACCCTCATTCGGACAGCTCGCACAAGGCACGATCCAACCGCATGTCGACATGATGCGCCTGCTTGCGACTCAGTTTTCGGCGGCGACGGGTTTGTCCGTAACTGATACGGGCGTGGTCAATGATGCGAATCCGACAAGTTCTGAAGCAATCATCGCGCAGACGCAGACCCTTATCGGAATGGCGGAGCAGCTTAACCAGTCAAATGGTGATTCGCTCCGCGTCGTTGCCGTCATGGCACTGGCGATCGCGAACAACGTCACAATGGAAGAGCTCGGAGAAGACAGGCAGAACATTATCGCGCATTTCAAGAATCCCGCTATGCCGTCGGTAGCATCCACAACTGACGCAGCGCTCAAGATTGCATCCGCAAGACAGGCGTTTGCTCAGACTGATACGTTCTTAGAGATGATTGGATTCAGTCAGGCGGACATCCGCAGAATCAAGGCAGAGGAGCAGAGATCTCGCGGCCTCGCGGTATTGGAGGAAGTAAATGCAGATACCGAGTAAGGCGTGGGACAGATACATCGCTAATCTGCGGAAGCTGAGTGATAAGGCGTCACGTCTTATGCTTGAGCGCATTGCAGGTGTTGACCTCTCAGCACTGTCTGCGGAAGAACGCGCGGACATTATCGATTATGCCTACGCCCTTGCCACAAGGTACGGGGAAGGCACGGGAGCGCTTGCCAGTGAGATGTATGATGCACTCGCGGAGCTGTCGGACGCATCCGTGCCGAGTGCTGTTCCCGCGCCCACCGCGACCTACGCGGAAGTGGCAAAAGCAGTTAACGGCACGATCAAGACTGGCAATGTTGAAATCGTATCGTCCGCTACTGGGCGATTGGTCAAGATGGTAGGCGTCGACACCATGATGCAGAATGCCCTCAGAGACGGCGCTGAGTGGGCGTGGATACCACGCGGAGATACATGCGCATTCTGTATCACTCTCGCGTCCAGAGGGTGGCAGAGGGCATCAAAGGACGCCGTAAAGAATGGTCACGCCGAACATATACATGCGAATTGCGACTGCACATACGCGGTCAGGTTTGGGCATGATGTGGACGTTGAAGGCTACAACCCGTCAGCATATTACAAGATGTATCAGAACGCTGACGGAGGTTCGCCAAAAGCCAAAATCAACGCGATGCGTCGGCAGATATATGCGGAGAACGCCGACGCGATCAACGCCCAGAAACGTTCCGCATACGCAAAGATGCGGGCAAGGGAATCCTCGTCCGCAGAAGAATTGAATATCGGTAACTGAGCACGCTTTCGGGTGTGCTTTTTATTTTGTCCGGAAGGACGTAAATCATTCGACCGTTGAGAAGCAACCTCGTAAAAAGCGTAACGGAGAAGGAGGCTTATGAAACGCACAGACATTACGGGACTGTTCCCGGATGCGACCACAGAGCAGATTAATGCGCTGATGGATATTAACGGAGCGGACATCAATTCCGCCAAGGCAGGACTCGCAGACCTGCAGACACAGCTTGCCACTGCAAACGCTACGATCGAGCAACTGCAGGCCAGCACCAAAGACATGGAAGCCCTTACGACAAAGGCTTCCGACCTCGAAACAGAACTGAACGCCCTCAAGGCATCAAACGCGATTCGAGACATGCGCGACAAAGTCTCCAAAGCAACGGGCGTCCCCGCATCGCTTCTGACCGGAGAGACGGAAGAGGATTGCACGGCACAGGCCAACGGCATTGTGGAGTTCGCAAAGCCCTCTGCTTATCCCGTGATCCGTGACGGCGGCGAAGTGAGCGCCGCACAGAAAGCAACGCCAAAAGACGCTTTTGTCAATTGGTTTAACCAAATCTCAAATTAAAGAGGTGAAAACATGGCTATTACCGCAACAGGTACCCCTATTAATCGTTCTAACATTCAGCTTCCTAACGAGGTCTCCGCAGAGATCCTGCAGAAAACACAGGAAGCATCTATCGTAATGCAGCTTGCCCGTCAGATCCCGCTGCCCGGCAACGGCGTGCAGATTCCGGTCATTGCTTCTGATCCTACTGCAGAGTGGGTTACTGAGACTGGCGCAAAGCCCGTCAGCACCCCCACGCTCGACAAGAAAATCATGCAGGCCCACAAGCTCGCTGTGATCGTTCCTTTCTCCAATGAGTTCCGCAGAGATGTTCCGGCGCTGTACAACGCGCTGATCGCTCGTCTTCCCGGCGTTCTTGCTGAGAAGTTCGACAATACCGTCATTTTCGGCCCTGCGTCCGGCACACTGGCAAACTTCGACAACTTTTCCGCAGTCACCGGCTATGCGCTGGATGCGGCAAACAAGACTGTCTATGACGGACTGGTCGCGGCAGACGGCGGAATCGCAACCGCAGGCGGCATCATGAACGGCATCGCGCTGGCACCGCAGGGCAAGAGCGTTCTGCTCGGTGCTGTGGATGGCGAAGGTCGTCCGTTGTTCAACACTGTGTTTGAATCCGGAATCAGCAGAGTGCTCGGAGCTCCCGTCCACATTTCCAAGGCGGCATACAAGGCCGGCACATCTGGATCCGGCGCAACTCCCGATGTCGTTGGTATCGCAGGCGACTGGACACATGCAATGTATGGTACCGTCGAGGGCGTACAGGTTCGCTATTCTGCGGATGCGACACTTACGAGCGGCAACACTACGATCAACCTGTTCCAGCAGAATATGTTCGCTGTTCTCGTTGAGATCGAAGTTGGATTCGTCGCGGAGACTGACTACTTCGCTAAGCTGACTAAGGCGCACGCATGATCAAGATGATCGACCGTTATTCGGGCGTCGTAATGTGGGTGCATGAGTCCAAAGTGGACGAATATAAGGCACGGGGGCACAAGCTTGCCCCTGTTGCCAAACCTGCAAAGACTCCGAAGAAGACAACAAAGAAATGAGGTGACCGCTATGGCATATGCAACAGTCGAAGATGTGCAGAGCCGAATGGTCAAGACGCTGACAAGCGTACAGCAAGATGTGTGCATTGCCCTGCTCGATGACGCGGCAGTGCTGATCGATTCGTTTGCGTCCGGCGCGACGGAAGCGGCGAAAAAGACTGTGTCCTGCAGCATGGTAATCCGTGCGATGGGAAGTCAGGGAGACATGGCTGTTCCTGCCGGAGCCACGCAGGGGAGCGCGTCTGCACTGGGTTATTCCCAGTCGTGGACATTCTCTAACGGCGCCACAGGCGAGCTGTATTTATCGCGGACGGAAAAGAGGCTTCTTGGTGTCGGTAACAAGATAGGCTCTTATTCACCCGTTGAGGAGTTGGCAACATGACAGGCGAGAGCATCATCTTGTACAACGTGACGCAGGTCGGAACAGATGCGTTCGGACGTCCGATTTATGAGGAAACTGCGGAGATGGTCGACAATGTGCTGATTGGTGAACCCTCATCGGAGGACATCATTAACGAGCTGAATCTGTCGGGCAAACGCCTTGCCTATACGCTAGCTATTCCCAAAGGGGATGAGCACGAATGGCGCGACAGGACGGTCGAGTTCTGGGGCGAGAAGTTCCGCACATTCGGCAGACCGACGCAGGGCATTGAGCATCTTATCCCGCTTGCATGGAATAAGAAAGTAAAGGTCGAGGCATATGAGTGATTTCGAATTTGAACTCAATCTTCCCGGCCTTAATGAATTGATGAAATCGCCCGATATGCAGGCACACCTTGAGGTCGCGTCTGCAAGAGTGGCGGATATAGCAGGAAAGGGATTCGGACATCGCGTGGGCGTCGCGTCTTTTACCGCAATCGGAAACGTATTTGCGGAAAACAAGGAAGCGGCGAAACAGGCATACGATGACAACACGTTGCTTAAAGCGCTCGGAAGCGCAGGATTGGGGGCACATCGATGATAGAGGTTACATTACGTCAATATCTTGGTGAGCATCTCGATGTCCCCGTGCGGCTGGAAGAGCCTGAGAGCCCTCCGAAATCTTATGTGCTGATTGAGCGCACAGGCTCGCAGGAAACGGACTGCATTGAGACGGTCACATTTGCTTTACAGTCTTATGGGGAAACGCTCTATGAGGCGGCAGAACTCAATATGACAGTCAAAGCATTAATCAAGCAGGCCGTTGAGCTCCCGACCATTTCCGCCGTTTACATCAATTCAGACTACAATTTTACCGACACCGAAACAAAACGTTACAGATACCAGTGTGTGGCAGTAGTCACGCACTATGAGAGGTAATAAAACATGGCAAATACAGTTGATTATGTATCCACTGGCAAGCCCGCAGGCGTCGGCGCTATCTGGCGTGCTCCGCTCGGCACTGCCCTGCCTGCCACAGTGGACGCAACTCTTGATAATGCTTACAAGTGCCTCGGCTACTGCTCCGAAGACGGCATGACAAACGCCACGAGCATCAGCACAGAAAACATTAAGGCATGGGGCGGAGACGTCGTTGACACACCCATGACGGAGAAGATCGAGACCTACCAGTTCAAGGCGATCGAGTCTCTGAATACGGAAGTCCTCAAGGCGGCATATGGTGACAGCAATGTTTCCGGCACTGCGGCGACAGGAATCACAGTCCGTCACAATGCGACCGATCAGCCCGCCTGCGTCTATGTCGTTGATATGCTTCTCCGCAATGGCGGCAAGCAGAGGACAGTCATTCCGAACGCCAAGCTGTCCAACCTGGGCGATGTCGTCTACAAGGACAATGAGGCAACAGGCTATGACATGACCATGACTGCTATGTCCGGCGGATTTGCGGCAGGCGACAACGACACATCCAAGGACTACAAAAAGGCGGCATCTACGGAGGCTAACGGATGAAAAAAGGCAAGACATCCACAGGGTTCGAGTTTGAGTTAGACACCGATGTCATCATGGACATGGAGTTTATCGAGCTCGCCGCCGAGGCGTCCGAAAATGGCACGAAATATCCTGCTATGGTCGAATATGCTCTTGGCGCGGAGCAGAAGAAAAGGCTCTATGATCATGTGAGAAATGAGCGCGGGCGCGTCATGTTCGACGACATCCGGCGCGAGTTTGACGAAATCTTCAACATCGCGAATTCAAAAAACTCCTGACCCTCGCTCAGATGATTGCCATTGATCGAGACGCGCTTCTGTGTGACCTCGCTGAGACATACGGAATATTTGATTTTAATGCGCTGCCGGTGGGAACATTGGCGGCGCTTTCTTTTGGTTTACGGGAAAATTCGAGGATCAAAAGAAAACTCAACGGCGTCAATGAGGTCGATGAATTGGCTCTGCTTGCCTCGATCGCTGACAGCTTGACGATTATTCGGTGTGTTCTTCGCGGACAGGATCCTGCCGACGCATACATCGTGCAGGCGGATATGTATCGCAAGGAAGCGCCGAAAGAAGCACAGCCGATTTACAAATTCGCATCGAGCGAGGAATTTAAGGAGATTTGGAATGGCTGATCTCGGAAAAGCATATGTGCAGATTATTCCGAAAGCAGAAGGAATATCTGGAAAAATAAAAGAATCACTCTCGCCCGGCGCCAAACAGGCGGGAACCGATGCCGGAACCAGTATCGCGGGTAACATCAAAAAGGTGCTTGCGGGTGCGGCAATCGGCGCAACGGTCGTTAAGGGATTCAAGGCGGCGCTCGATGAGGGCGGGAAGCTCCAACAGAGTTACGGCGGACTTGAGACCCTGTATGGTGACGCGGCAGATGCGGCGAAGAAATACGCGGCTGAGGCGGCATCCGCGGGCATATCAGCTAATGATTATGCAGAGCAGGCGGTAAGCTTCGGAGCATCCCTCAAGGCGGCGTTTAAGGGCGATACGACCAAGGCCGTTGAGGCGGCAAACACTGCTATCCTTGACATGACGGACAACGCCGCGAAAATGGGCACCCCGCTCGAGAATATACAGAATGCTTACCAGGGCTTTGCAAAAGGCAACTATACCATGCTTGATAATCTCAAGCTTGGTTATGGTGGCACGAAGTCCGAAATGGAACGCCTGCTTGGAGATGCCGAGAAGCTGACAGGCGTCAAGTATGACATGGACAATCTCGGCGATGTATACGCCGCGATCCATGCGATACAGGATGACTTGGGGCTGACAGGCGTGGCGGCAGAAGAGGCGGCGACGACCTTCAGCGGTTCATTCGGAGCAATGAAGGCGGCAGCGCAGAATGTGCTTGCGAATCTTGCCACTGGTGGAGATGTGGCGGGATCCATGCAACAGCTTGCACAGAGCGCAGGAACATTCCTGTTTAACAACCTCATTCCGATGCTAGGCAATATCGTCAGTGCCATTCCTGGGGCGCTCGGAAGCTTTATTTCTGCGGCGGCACCTATTATCGCCGAACAGGGAAAAGCGATCATTGACAGCCTGATAGGCGCTGACGGACAGCCCGACATAATCACAAAGGCGGGCGAAATCATCAACAGCCTCATCACTGGAATCACGCAGAAGATACAGGACCTGACGGCGGTCGCGCCCGAAATTATGAGTACAATAGCAAACGGCATTACTTCTGCTATTCCGACAGTGATCGAGAAGGGCTCGGAGATTGTCACTGGAATTCGTGACAGTCTCACAACCAACATTCCCATTCTATGGGAGAGCGCGACAACGCTTGTATCAGACTTTGCAAGCAAAATCGGCGAGGCGTTTCCGACGCTGATTGACAAGGGCGGAGAATTGATCTCGACCATCGCTGACGCAATCGTTGAACACCTGCCCGACCTTGCCACCAGCGCAATGGATATCATTAACTCTATCGGTGATTTTCTTGCTGAAAACATCCCGACATTGGGCGAGCGACTCGGCGAGTTCATGTCCAACATGGGTGAGACCATCGTAACGAATATTCCCGTCATTCTTGGCGCTATAGGTCGTGCCGCTCCGACCGTGCTTGAGGCTGTCGGCAAAATCGGAATGACCATCATTCAGAACATCATCAAGCTTGTACCAAAGCTTCTCAACGCAGGCGTGCAGATTGTCAGTGGTCTTGCCCGAGGCATGGGCGGCGCAGCTCTCGGACTTGTCCGCACGGCAATGGCAAACATCAAGAGTGCATTGGAAGAGCCCATTCAGAACGCCAAAGACACGATCGACGGTGTTTTGGACGGCATCAGAGGATTCTTCCCGCTTGACATTGGCAAAATCTTTTCCAATCTGCAGTTACCACACATTCACGTTGACGGCGGTTCTCCGCCTTTCGGAATCGCGGGGAAAGGCTCACTGCCGAGTTTCTCTGTTGACTGGTATGAGAAAGCTATGGAACAGCCGTATATGTTCAATCGCCCTTCGCTCATCGGCGTCGGTGAGGCGGGTGATGAAATGGTATATGGCAGAAACGCCCTGCTCCGCGATATTCGCGAGGCTTCCGGAGGCGGGCAGACCATCAATGTCAATGTTACCGTTAACGGCGCGGAAGACCCCGAACAGTGGGCGGAGAGATTCGCGAGAGAGTTTGTACTGAAAGCGAGGACGGCATAAATGAACAGAGTTACACGTAAGCCGTCAGGGCTTTCGATCAAGAGAAGCGGGAATAAGTTTTGGTTTTCGTGGAAGATTGGCGATAAAGATTACGGCGCAGGCCAGACCCTGCAGTACAGGCTGAAAGGCCGTAACAAGTGGGGCAAATGGATTGATTTGTCGATTGGATACACAGCCACAAAACGCGCCGTGACGATCAACACCAATCAGTATTACCCCCACACCAAAACACTGCTTTCTGCTATCCAGTTCCGAGTACGTGGCAAATGCAAGCCGTACAAGGAAGATAAAAAGGAAGCAGTCACTCCCACAGTAAGCGAATGGGCAACGAAGGACTACGATATTCTAATTCCGAACGCGCCAACGCTGACTGCGGCGCTTGACCCGAGCAGGAATAACGTCTGTAAATTCACATGGAAGACAGCAACGGCAAACGATGTTCCCAAATGGTTTGACAGCGTTGAGATATGGTCGGTGCGCGTCAAGTCTTCCGCGATCACAGATGGAGCAAAAATCAAGGGATGGCAACGCGAGAATGGATCCGTCGCGAATGGCAACATAAGCATTACAGAGGATTCGTCCATCATCAACATGGACACATCATATACGCGCTGGGTGCGCATCCGCTCCAGGGGCCCGCAAGGGTATTCTGCTTGGAGATATGCAAAGCACGTTTACGCGTTCCCTTATCAGACCAAAAACGTTAGGGCAAATGCCTATCTCACTGAGGTCGGCGGCTATCTCTGTAAATCAAGATGGGAGACCGTGAGAGGCGTGGCACATCCCATCGATGCGATCAATGTCCAGTATATGTTTGCTATCCCCGCAGAGGGCATGACCTGCCCCGATGGCGTAAGCCCTACGGACGCGCAGACACTGGCATATAAGGACGGGAGCGACGCGGCGGCATTCTCGATCGATAATGTTGTTGGAATTGACCAGTGCCTGTTTGTGCGAATCAATACTGTGCACGACCGCAATACGACTTACGGTCAGCCAGTTCTTGCGGCGGTCGGAACGCTTGCCACGCCGACGAATCTGTCTGTGGCGATTGACCAGAGCACGCATATGGCGGAAATTACGGTCACCAATGCGAGCCAGGTTACTGACAGCTTTATTGTTGTCACGTACAAGACAGCAAGCGACCCTAACGGATTCAATATCGGCATTATTCCGCATGGACAGCAATCTGTAATCGTGCATTGTCCTGATTTTACGAGCACGGATAATATCCATTTCTCAGTGTTCGCGGCGGTCGGTGAATATACCGAAACAACCCGCGCAGACGGCACGACAAGCTATGCAGTCAAAGTGACCATGAAGTCGACAGTGCTCGAGTATGGCGGGAGCGTTCCCGCTGCTCCGGAGAATGTGCAACTGTCTATGACTGGCACGCCGGGCACGATCCGTGTTGTATATGACTGGACATGGACCCTTGCGACTTCTGCAGAGCTGTCGTGGGCAGACCATGATGATGCGTGGGAAAGCACGGACGAGCCCAATACTTATATCATTAATAAAACACACGCAAGCGCATGGAACATCAGCGGACTTGAAACTGGTAAGATTTGGTATGTCCGCGTCAGATTGACAAGCGGAGAAGGCGACAGCATGACATACGGCGCTTATTCCGACATCGTCAGTATTGACCTGTCGAGTGCTCCGAATATTCCTATCCTGTCACTGTCAAGCGCAGTGATCACGGAAGACGGAAGTGTCACGGCATCATGGGCGTATACGTCTACAGACGGCACTGGGCAGTCATCTGCCGAGATTGCGGAATTGGTCAACTCAACCTATACGGTCATTGCCGAGACCGCAGGCGCTCAGAACGTCACGCTTTCAGACATGGGGTGGACGAGCGGAGAGACGCATCTGCTCGCCGTCAGAGTCACGTCTGAGAGCGGAAAGCAGTCCGCCTGGTCTGATGCGGCCGCGGTGACGGTTGCCGAGCCTGTTGAGATTGTGCTTGCATCAACATCGCTTGTTGAACAGACTATCACGGAAGACAGTGAGATAAGGACCGTGATGTCACTCACTGAAATGCCGTTAACGCTGACGGTTACGGGAGCAGGCAATAACGGCACGACCAGGGTTGTGATTGAACGCGCGGAAGACTACCACGTCGACCGACCTGACGAATCCACATTCAACGGATTTGAGGGCGAAACAGTTGCGATATTCTCACAGCTTGGAGAAGCGCTCATAACAATCGATAACGATGATTTGGTCGGAATCCTTGACGATGGCGCGTCTTACCGCCTTATCGCAACCGTGCAGGACGGGCTTGGGCAGAGCGCAGAAGTTGAGCAGGCTTTTGAGGTTCATTGGACGCATCAGGCATCCGCGCCCGATGCTCTTGTGCAGGTCCTTGATGATGACATGGTTGCAGTGCTGACGCCTATCGCGCCAAGCGGAGCACTGACGACAGATGTCTGTGATATTTACAGGTTGTCGGCGGACAAACCCACGTTGATTTATCCCGGTGCTACATTCGGAGCGCAGTACGTTGACCCCTACCCCACGCTCGGCGAGCACGGTGGACATCGGTTCGTCACCCGCACGGCAAACGGGGACTACATCACGCCCGAAGACATGCTCGCATGGGTTGATGTTACAGCTTATGACGGCGATTTTATCGACAGCGCATCCAGCGTGATTGATTTCGGCACAGGGCGCGTTGCGCTCGGACTGAATGTCGATTTGTCAGCCAAATGGCAGAAGGATTTTGTGCAGACTAAATACCTTGGCGGAAGCGTGCAGGGCGACTGGAATCCTGCCGTAAGCCGCACGGGGAGCATGTCCACGGTCGTCTATGCGGACGATCAGGAAACCATCGACACCATGCGCAGACTTGCGGAGCATGCAGGAATCTGCCATGTGCGAACCACAGACGGTAGCAGCTACGCCGCTGACGTGCAGGTTTCGGAGAGTTGGTCACAGCAGAATTCGCACAGACTTGTGAGCTTCACGCTGTCGATCACGAAGGTCGACCCCGAATCTTACGACGGCATGACCTACGACGAGTGGATACAGACTGGAGGCTGATATGGACTGGAATAAAGGCTATAGCGCCTCTTATGTGATGATGGAGGTTGACCCCGCAACGTGGCGCGATGTGGGGTCCGTGCCTCTTGTTGGCGGAAGCGTTCACAGGGAGCTGACGGGTAAAAGAGAGTCCGCAGACGTGTCCTGCAGTGGATACGATGTCAATGTTGAACAGTGGGTAAGGATTTATCTTGAAACGCGACAGGACGGAGACAGCAACAGGACGGCGTTGTTCACTGGTCTTGCGACATCACCTGCTAATGAATTTAACGGTAATGTGCGGAGCAACACGCTTGAATGCTATTCCGTGCTCAAACCCTGCGAGGATGTGGCTATGCCTCTTGGATGGTATGCCCCCGCAGGGATGCAGGGCGGAGAGCTTATCCGACAGCTTCTGAGCGTTTCCCCTGCTCCCGTGACGGTTGAGGCAGATTCGCCGAGATTGACCGAACCTATCATTGCGGAAGCCAACGAGACAAATCTGTCGATGATAGACAAGATTCTTACTGCGATGGATTGGCGTCTGAGAATAATGGGAAATGGTGAGATAAGCGTGGAACAGAAACCGCTTGATCCTGTTGCAAGCTTTGACCCTATCGATAATGACATGATAGAGACGCAGGTGACGGTCTCTGCTGACTGGTATTCCTGCCCGAACGTTTATCGTGCCACAGCAGGGGACGTAACAGGCATTGCGCGCGATGAGGATCCCGACAGCCCGTTTTCGATACAGAACAGAGGGCGTGAAGTCTGGATGACGGAAAGCGGTGTAAATCTTGCGAGCAATGAGAATATCGCAGGATATGCACAGCGAAAACTCAAGGAAGCCCAACAGGTCAAACAGTCGGCAAGCTATACGCGCAGATATATGCCGGACGTGATTCCCGGGGATTTGGTGCGAATGCAGTATCCCACACAGGGGCTCAGTGGCATCTATGCAGTACAGGCACAGACTATATCGCTCGGATACGGCGCAAGCACTGAAGAGCAGATAAGGAGTTTATGATATGGCTTATATACAGGATTGGGGAATGCGGGTGCAGGCCCAGCCTCAAATAAACACGACAAGACGGGCGTTTTTGCATTTATCGCAGAATGAAAACGGTCGCATGCTCAATATCAGAATCACTGACGTGGACATCCCGACTGGATCCACGGCAGTGCTCGCGGGAACAAAGCCTGACGGTACGGTCTACAGTCAGTCGGGCACGCTTGCAGGCAATACGGCAACATTCGCGGAAGATGTGCAGATGACTGCGGTAGCGGGCACATGGGACGCCAAGATTACCGTCACAAATGGCGGAAACTGTATCTGCACAGCACGGATCACGATCACGATTGACCCCGACACGGTAGCGGGCGGAGCTATCCCGTCCGACAGTCAGCTTGACGGAATCATTGCGGAATGCAGGGCGATTGCGGACTCAGTGCGTAAAGAGGCCTACGGATCGCCTCTGACAGCGGCGACAGCTGCAGCCATGACCGACCAGTCCCGCGTGTACGTGTACACCGGCTCAGAGTCCGGCATGACAGCGGGTCATTGGTATTACTACGACGGCTCGTCCTGGGCTGACGGCGGCGTATATAATGCAGTCGCGGTCGACACAGACACGACGCTGACGATCGCCGGAAAGGCAGCGGACGCCAAGAAGGTAGGCGATGAGCTTGCTGACGTAAAGGAAGAATTAAATGCCATCCCGCTCAATGATTGGATTGACGGATATTATTATAACGGCGCATCATCGGTCACAAACATCAAACCGACCGACACAAAGACCTCTGCTCCTGCTTATTCGTGTATGGTCGTTGACTGCTTTGCAGATGACGTTTTTTACCTCACTGGCAAAGGCGGGAGCGGTGCAAAACTGTGGCTGTGGACAAAAAACAACGGTGATGTCATCTCAAGAGCGGCGTCCAATGCTACAGCCGAGAATCTGCGACTTACTCCACCGAATGACGCTCAATATCTGTATATCGCTATCCAGAACGAACAACCTCATAGCCTGACCAAGGTCAAGAGCGTAGACGAGCGCATTTCCGACACGATTGGTGATTTGCTTGGAGCAGAAAAAGTCGAGTCATGGGTGAGATACAAATACATCAAGACCAACGGTACTACGGTTGATGTAAACAGCCTTGTGGACGGATATGCCAACTCTTATGTCATCCTGTCATGCTCTGAGGGAGATACTTTTGTTGTTACTGGTACAGGTGGGAGTGGAGCAAGACTATACTGCTTTACCGACTCAAGTTATAACGTCCTTGCTAAAGCATCGTCATCTTATGTCACGGCAAACGAGGTCATTATTGCTCCTGCGGATACGGCATATCTTATCGTCAATGTCAACCACTATCGCTACTATGCTCTGTATAAATTGCAGTCAAACAGTTTTGGCACTTTGCTAAATGGCAGAGTTGCAGTCTTGGAAAATGCCGTAGATGCTTTACCCGATTACCTAGAGGACGAGGCACAGGATACAGCAGATAAGATTAAAAATGCCTGCACAGAAGGAGCATACGTCATTGGATTTGTCACGGACAGTCACTACGGTATCTCCAATTCGGCATTTACCACTAACTGGGGCACAACAGCCAAAACGCTCAAAAGGGTCAACGAATTAAGGCGCTTTGACATGCTCATTCACGGTGGTGACATGGCTGACGGCAATGCGGCAAAAGCGGATACAAGTGCGATCCTGTCAAGGTTTGTCAGTGACCTCAGAGGAATTAATCCCGATGCTATGATGCTGTCTGGCAATCACGATGACAACCTCACGTATTACAAGGCAAACGGCACTGGGTTTATATCAAGAGCCGAGCGCAGAGCGATATATGCCAACGGTTGTGAGGGAACAAGGTTTTCCAATTATGCCGCATGGTATAAAGATATTCCGTGGCTTGGGCTGAGAATCATCGGTCTGGATTACCTCATGGATGACTCGACTTATGCCGAGCATAGCTATTGGGGATTTACCACAGAACAGATTGAATGGGTAAGGGATACGGCTCTCAATACATCCAATCAAGTTGTGTTTTTCTCACATGGCCCTTGCACGACCGCATATGGATACGGCAGGGATGGTTCCCCGATCACTATCCAAAATGGTGACACGCTGAGAGGTGTGATTGAGACGTTTATTGCTAACGGTGGCACGGTTGTCGGATTGTTCCACGGACACACTCACTGGGATTTCATCGGACAGTACAGCCAGACAAACGGATTCCGTGAGGTATCGACAGGACGCTCTGTTATGGACACATGGACATCTGCCAATATCACGTATAGTCCACAAGGCATCGTATTTGAGGAAAAAACGGCTGATACGGTCACGCAGGAGTTGTGGGATGTGATCGTAATCAAACCACAAAGCAGAACCGTCAGCATCATCAGATATGGTGCAGGAAGCGACAGAACATTTACGTATTAAGGGGGGTGTAACGCATGACCAAAATAATCATCGGAACAACTCCGACAATAACATATAAATTCAAAGTGGTTGATGTCTCCGAAATCACTGTTGCGATTCTGACCATCAAAGAAAGAGGCACGATCCTCATAGAACTTACCAAATCTGACGCAACGGTTGGCGAAGATTCG
>JAEIGA010007488.1_pt1 | contig 16573 bp, 20 predicted proteins | sample 9270691 | NCBI WGS metagenome assembly JAEIGA01 (sample SAMN17057246, study PRJNA624740) | gut metagenome | biome: biome; isolation source: fecal sample | host: Bos grunniens | place: China: Xizang | collected 2019
AAATACATCATCTACACCCATGTAAGGTGGCTCAACAGTTGCTATAATACTTATAGGACCGCCTAACTGTATCCAATCATTAGCATCTAGAGTTGCTGTAACGGTGTTACCAGTTAAAGTTCCTCCGGTAGTTAAAGTTATATTTCTTACGCATTGTTGCAATTCTAAGAATTTCTTAGTAAATAAAATATCTTTTGTATCAGAACTAAATTCGAATTGCATCGATTGTTTTATTATCTCACGATTATCTTTATATATTTTTTTGTTAGATATACCATATATCTGATAATCAGCAGCTTCTTGCCTGAATTCAATCTGAGGTCTTCTACAAGCCCATAACATCCACATTTTTTCCTGAGTCTTTGACCATTCATTAACACTTCTGCCTATTATAGTAGGAACATCAGAAACTAACGAATAAGAAAGTTCTTCAGTTTCTCCAGAATCATCTGTATATCTCATAGGAACAAGTTTTATTCCGCCATATTTGTTTGACCATTTTTCTGCATATAATCTCCAAGTATAGAAATCACCAGATTTCAATTCAGATGGATATATAAGCGCATTATCAACATTTCTGTAAGCCGGATTGTTGTTATTAATTTCATTTGACACATTTTTATCAAATTGAAAATTGTCTTCAAAACCAAAATCAAAAACAATAGAATTTCCTATTATTCGTTTGCTCAAATCAGCACAATATCTAGAACCAGATTCTGGATAAGTCGTGCCACTTGCTTTTGTAACAAGAAGAGAATACTTAATAGTTGAAACTTCTGTTGCGTAAAAAGGATTAAAGAAATAATATGCAAGATTTCTTGATAATGAACCGTATTCATTTTTAGGAATAAAACTAAATTCAAGATACATTTTGTCTAATTCGTGTCTAGTTAAAGCATCACTACCATCTGCTAATTTCCAAGAACGAATTCTTGCTTTAACTCCTGTGAAATAGTTTCTTAGAATATAATTTTCAGTAGCATAAGCATTTATTTCGATATGATTTTTATATAGTTGATACTGTATTTGATAAACGATGCTGTTATTGTAATAATCACCTATTCGTATCAAACTACCTCTGCTTCCATCATATCTTGCATTTATTAGTAATTGATGATTACCTAATCTATTTGCTTTCTGGTATTCTATAAAACCTTGGTTATAAGCGTCTACATATGAATTTGTCTGATTATCAACTACAACTCTTTGATGAGTAGGGGCAATATATTTGCTTGCTTGAAATACGCTATCTGCTATTGACTCATACTCGATTGTAAAGAATGTAGAAAAATAACAGTTGCCATAATCTTCACCTGTATTATAAGTATCTATGCCAACTATAGCATCGACTGAAGTCCATGCTTTTTTTGCATCTAACATATCAAGTAAATAATACAAAGTCGTTGAACTACCAAAAATCGTTGTAGGTAATCTTTTTGTCAAGTTCGTAAATCCTGAAATTATATTAGTTCCTCTTGTATAGAACAAGGTAAAATTCTGATATTTAGAAATATCTGATAAACTGTGGGAAACAGGAGAATATTGCCACTGAGCAACTTGTAAACAATCATATTCTTGTTTTTCATAAACGAATTGTGCACCGCCTAATGACATCAATTCACAATAACACATAGTTTTTCTTGCTACATTACCGGCAGTTAGTGTTCTTAAGTATCTATACATCTTCAATGAAACAATTCTATTTATAGGAAACTGAGTTTTTAAGTATATGTTGTCATCAGTAAGAATTATACCGTCTGTTGTAAATGTTACACATTCAACTCTTCTAGTCACTTGTTCTACACCAGATACAGAAGTTTGCATGACATTCTTCATATCCATTTTCAATTCACTAACGTAATCTTCAGATGATTGCGATTTTTGAATATAATTAACACCTTCTGTATTTATAGGATTTTTTCTTTTAGATAAGTTAATCCATCCTAAAGTATTATTTTCAACTACCGGAATACAATCAACTACCATCATTAAATCATTCAAGACTTCTCTTAAAGTTGGACAATTCCATTGCATTTCCGGACAATCTACATCGAATACACCTTCTTCATCTGTAAATGTATATTTATTAATGAAATCACCGTCTACTCTGATTTTCGTTCCATACAGATTGATATATCTTTCGATATAATCAGCAACGGTTCTACTAACAGAATCGTTTCTAGTAATAGACAAATTCGGTAAAACGATACCTTCCAATTCTTTTGTTTCACTGAATAAACTTATTTCATATGAATATATAACTGGGTCTAAACTCTCCATTGTTTCTGTATATGTGTCGACACACATGTATCTATTAATGACTTCTATCTTAAAACCATAGAAAATAGTGACGCTTATATCATCCACATCATCTAAAGATTCTATGTCCCCTCTAACAATTACATTCGAAACAAGAGGATTTGCTGTTTCATATAGATTTATTTGGATATTCGAAATCTTATCTCTTCCTGTATTTATCTGATATCTGTATTCAGTTACATCAGCATAAGGAGAAGGAACTTCAGCAGTAAATGAAACTTTGTATCCGTCATCTTCATAACCTGAACCTGTCGGATTCTGACTTCCTCTCATTATCATGTTATGCCTTAAAATAACTCTATCATAAGGTTCAATATTTATAGGTGAAGTAATATGCGAAATACGAATATTAGCACTATCTAACGTTTCATTATAATTCTCTGTAAAAGTAGCACCTTCATCGACTTCAAAGGTTCTATCAGTGGTAACCGAATTCTTTTTCTTAAATATAATTTGCATATTAATATCCTCCGGTTCTACTACCGTCTATCAAACCTTCTAATCCTAATCTTAATCTCATATATTCTATATTTCTGTTTGTTTTCTTGTTTTCAAAGGAATCTTTGTATATTTCCATACCTGTGCTGAAACCTTTGCTTACTAATGCTGTGGAAACTACAATTGCTGCTGCAATACCACCTGTTGCTTGTCCGCCAAATGCTACAAAAGCCCCGACTGCAGATGTTCCGATGTTTATAACGTCTGAAACTATGTTAACAGCAACTTGTATATCTCTCTGAGCCTGATAATTACCTGTGAAGTTGCCGATATTACCAACTGTATAATTAATAATCTGCTTAGCTTCACTTTCTACTAGGCTAGTGAATTTATGATAAAAGAATTTACCGATAGATTTTTGGTTTTTTCCACCTGAATCAGCATCATTACTCACTCCAGCACCACTTCCACCTCTAGTGTCTGATATTGTAATATAAATCTTTCCGTCAGCCATATTATTTAATCAATCCTATCTGCAATCCTGGAATCTGGTCGATTGCTGTAGTTACTTGTGCACTAATTAGTTTCATTGGAACATTCGTAAATGCTACATCACCAATATTAAAACTTAAAACAAAATCTGTATTACCAGTCACAGTTCCTGCCATAATCTCTGACACATTCGTGATAAAATTATATCCAACCATCGGAACGCTTAATGTTAACGAAAATGTAGCAACGCTTTTAACGCTAGTTGCTATTCTATCCGGTGGAATTGGTTGTGTATTCGGTGTCATCGAATAAGCAATGTTAAAATTAATAGGTTTCACTGCTTCTGGTAAAGCACTGCCAACTTTAATAGTTAAATCTGTAATATCAATGACATTCTCCATGATAAATAATGTAGCACTGATATACATTATTGTTCTATAACCATAGGAAACCTCATTGAAATTACTGAGCACTACTGGTTCACGATAATCTTGTTTTACATATGTTGTTCCATCGATAACTGATTCAAAATTATGAGCCGCGACTAGTTTTGCAAACACGATTTGAGATACTTGAATCTGATTTTGCTCGCACATAATCAATATTTGAATAGGTTGCGTAACAGCATTCAATGTATTTGTTGTAGATAAATATTTAATCACGACATATATTGTATTTGGCTCAAGAGTTTTCATTTTAACAAATGCTTGTTCTGTGCATACTTCAAAATTAAAATTCTGAGCGATGTCTCCAGCATCTCTCTGAGCTTGTGCAATATATTCAACTAGTTTATCTTCATAATTCCAATTCATTTATTACTTCTGCTCCTATTTCTGATGCAATTGCTATTGCTGCTTGCACGCAAACTCTATTGACCCAATGCATCGATTTGTTACCTGTTCCGAATCCGCCTAAGTCGTTAACCCATTGTGCATAAGCAGTTTTACCATCGATTGTGGCACCTGTATGCACGACAGTTTTATTTTTCTCCCATTCTTTTTGGTCATAGAATGGTGCATCTATCATTATCACGAATTCTGTTCCATATGCCTGTGAAGTTTGGATTAAACTTAGCATGTTTCCGGATAAAACAGGTGATTGCGCATGTAAATCATAAAATACTAAGGCATATAGTTTCTCAGCATCAGTCATGGCGCTATCTCCTTATATTTAATACGGTTTTATAATGCTGTTCTATGTCGAATTCGCTTTCTTTTCTGTGTAATTTCTTTTGAACGTTATCAATAATCCAAGCTTTTCCATTATATAATACAACGCAACCTCTAGAGATATCATCAATATCGTCATCAGTTTCTAATGCGATAACGTTTTTATCGACCATGAATACATTTGCTTGCGGATTTGCTTGGTTATATAATGCGTTCACTTCTCTTGCATAAAATACACCTTTGGGTTTATTCTGCATAATCCATTGGTTTAAATCACCGATGGCGACGCTTTCATCTCTAATCCAGTAAACGCATTCAGCATAATTGCTGCGTCTGCTATGATATATATCTATATTACCCATGGACCAAAGAATCCTCCACCAGCACCGATAAATCCAGTCCACATACCTGTGAGTTTTAAGTGGTCTTTAGCATTTGGTGCAACTGTTAACTCTGACCTGGCATGAGAGCTTAATTTTATACCTTCATCTGGGTCATAACCGGAATCAACACTGATGTCACCATTCTTGAACACGTAGATTGCTTGTTCTAACAGGGCTAAACGGTAATGCTCCTTCTGAAAGTCAGACATACAGGCATATTCGACCTTAATATTCTTAAAGAAATGTGCATTTAAGTATGTTTCCATACGGTCTTCAATACGTTTGATAAAAGCATTGGCCTTATCACTAGGATTTGCATTACCTTTTAATCGGTCACGAAGGTCAATACCAAAATATTGTAAGAAATCGTCTGGAGTTATGTATTGAGTCACGAAAATCATAATTATCTCACCTTAGGGTTGTTAAATCTAGCAAAGAAATCAGTTGCTACATCTAAATCTTCATCTGACATATTATCAATCACTTCTTGTGTGTATCCGAATTTCTTAAGATTTTCTGTAGTTCTTTTTTTATTAATCATTTTGTTTAATTCAGAACCTTTTTCTTCAGAAATAGTGCCTTGCGTAATAGCGTAACCTAAATCTTTTTCTAATTCACTTAATTTTTCAACAGGTTGTTCTTCGATATTTTTTGCAAAAGAATCAAAAAATGCATTTTCATTTGTTTTCGTTCTTGCTGCTTTATAAGCATCAGGTCCTTCCATGTCGTATTCAGACCCATCTTCATTTTTACCTCTATATGTTTGTTCGATATCACTACCTGGTTCAAAATAAATACCGTATTTGTGTTCTTCTGGATTCTTTTTATCTAGATAATCTTGTAATGCTTCTCTAGTTTTGAAAGACATGCTAGTAATATTCGGATTGATAGAATAATAACCGTCAGGTCCTTGAACAATACTGTATCCGTTGTATTCACCAGCAGGTTTAAATGCTTCTCTGTATTTTTTGAAATCGTTGCCTACTCCGTGAGCATCAGCGATACTACGATATCTACCAACCCATCTGTTACCATCCATTGTTGATTCGGTAGGATAATATCTAGCATCTTCAAAATCTTCTGCTTTATACTTTGGTTCGTATTTTTCTTCATCTAATGCTTCATTAACATCTTTTTCCAACTCTGGATTACCTCTATCTGGATATTCTTTATCAAGTTTAGCTCTTTCTTCAGCTTTTCTTTGATTTTCAATTTCTTCATTAGAGATATTCATATCGATATCATCATTACCAAACATCGAATCAATATGCTCAGCCCATTCTACTTCCTCAGGTGTATATTCATCTGGGTCTTTCAAGATGTGTTGAGCTCTGATGTAATCATCTTCTTCATCGAAACCGAAGTCGTCATCGACATTCTCGTCGAAATCTTGATATCCGCCTTCTCTTAAATCGCTATATTCTTCTGGACTAATCTCTTCCCAATCAGAATCTTCGCTTAATTTAGTTTCATATTTACCGTTATTTATTCTAATCTTATGACCGCCAGCACCAGGATTACCTGAGCCACCATGAACTGGACAAGGTTTTCCACTGTGTTTACTTGGGTCCCAATTACAAACTGACATATGTATTACCTTCTTTCGTATTTATTATATTATACTTTGTTCCATAAAAAAAGAGGGATTATAATCTCCCTCTCTTGTTATGTGTAGCTTATTATGCGTGTTGTTGTAAAGCAACTGGTGTTGAACCTGTAGACGCGATAATTGTGCCAGCGGCATCAACTAAAGCGAAGAATGCAGATACGCTACCAGCAGCTTCTGAAACATCAGCACCGATGGTACCGAATTTATAATCGGTGTTAAGTGTTCCTGTTAATGTTGAACCAACGGAGAAACCATCTTTCTTATAACCGGAAGCTGCAGTGTTGTCATATTCCATATACACGATTTGACCTCTTAAACCAGATGGATTTGTGAAGTAGTTCTTCAAGACCCAATGGTATTGAGAAGCACCGGCGACGGTTTGAACGCTCATTAAGTTAACTTTTGTGGAAGCAGCTGTGCTGGAGCTAACACTGACATAAATACCAGGAACTTTGTTTCTTGGGACAAAGATGCCATGATATAATAAGTAGTTAATGATATAGCCGTGGAAACCAGCTAAGCCAGATAATTCAGGACCATAAATCTTTTCGTATTCAAGTTTTCTCACTGGGACGGTAGCCTTTGTGGAGACGACCATGAAGTTAATCACGTAGGAGCTAGCTTGTGCTCTGTAACCATTTTGTGTGATTAAGCAGTTTGTGAAAAATCTATCTGATGGAACTTGAACGATTGGTCTGCCCATATATTTTTCAACTGTGAAATCAAGACCAGCTTCAGAACGGTAATCACCTTGTGTTAAGAATTTGGTTAATTCAGTTGAATTTCTGATTAATGTCATAATGGCTGGATTAACGAAAATGACTTGTTCTTCTTCTGGGACACCGTGTTCGAACATCCATTCAAAGACGGAATTGAATTTGCTAATAATGTTAGCAGCTGTTGGAGCTTCAGAAACCATATTTCCTAAAGAAACGGAAGCTTGGTCAGCGATAAAGCTAAATCTGCAAGCATCAACTTCAGGAATAACTTTTAATCTGTGGAATTCTTCTAAAGCGTTACCGATGATGATACCAGCTGTTTCTTCGTTACTAATGTAGTCAATACGGAATTGTTTACCTCTGACCCATTGAAGACGGAAGATTTCCCAACTGACATCAACGCCACCGATTGCGAAACCATCACGACCACCGCTGGAAACATTTCCGGCGTAGGCAGCATAAGCAGCATTACCTGGGCCGCCAACTGAGTCTGGTCTAGCAGTCGCTGGACTCAATAAATCAACGCTGTTTTGTTGTGTTTGGTAATAATCAGATAAACCATCCATCAACATTGAAGCGATTTTGACATATCCTGTTTCTTTGAAGGACACGTCGATGAATTTTGTGCCTTTTTCGAGTAAGACAGATTTGCTATCGTGAGCAAAATATTTGTCAATCGATTCAGGTAAGTATTTTTCAATTAATTCAAAACTATTCATACTTTATCCTTTCTTAAATTAATTATAATGTGACACCTAATAATTTGCCGGCTTCAGCTCTTTCATCCTCTTCAGCTTTTTCATCAGCATCAGCGAAATCTTTGCTTAAAGTTGCAAGGGTGTCTTCGAGTAATTTTTTGATGGAATCATCATCCATTCCACCATCTTGAAGCATTTTTAACAATTCTTCTGTTGTCATGTTACTTTCCCTTTCTTACAATTGGACACCTAACAATTTACTTGCTTGTTCTCTTTCACTTATGTCATCAGTTGTTCCAGGATTTTCATTGCCAAGTGTTACGACATTTCCAATCTTGTTGCACCAATCTAAGTGAGTTTTCAATTCTTCATTAAGCGTCTCTTCGTTAATATCGAGTCCTTTACCTTTGAAATATGTTTCTATATCAGAATACATCTCCGGTCTGATGTTTCTACTAGTAAATGCATACCTCTTAGTTAAGTCACGATTTTGATTTGTTAACTCATCGTAACGAGTTTGCAAGTCTGCGTTTCCTTTTGTTAACTCCTCGATTTGTTGATTTAATCCGTCGACCGATTTGGCCTTAGCGAATAAATCATCTAGTTCGTTCAAATCTTTAACTCCGTAACGTGTGAAAAATGCTTGGTGTGAACGTTCGATTCTTTTTTGCATCAATTCATTTACGCGTTCCTTAGTAAACATTGCAGGTGAACTTTTACCTGTTTGCCCTCCAGTAGGCTTTTTACCTGGATTCAAATTGTCTGGCATAGTATAACCTCACTATCAAGTTAATTTTATTGTAATGTATGTTTTTTATAAATTAAAGTAATTTTTTCCATTTTTTAACGAGCATTTCCGCTTTAAGTATCTCAGCTTTAAGTTTATCCGTAGGATACTGGGCGTATAATGCTCTCAATAATTTTAATCTATCTTCATACTCTTCCACCGCTGCTTTAGCTGGTGTTTGGAAATCTTTGTTACCGACTTTGGTATGAGTCTTGTATTTGCGTTTTAATTTTTTAAGCGTTTTACCTTTGACTTGCTCTAGCGATAGAGACACGAAATAATGCCTACAATGCGGTCTAGTAATGAACCAAGCTGGTGCACCCATAACCCATTGCACCGTATATAGGCCTCTATCATGTGCATAATCGATTGCTTCCTTAGGTGCTTCTTTGTCGACATATAATCGTCCTTGATACGGCTTATGGTCTTCGGCGCAATCATTGTGACTCGACGCTAGATAAAACCATTCACCTTTGAGCCTCGATGCATCCATAAAATCATCTATCGCACCTTGTTTTTCCTTTTCTGCTTCTGTTTGAGTGGTGTGATTTATAATTTTTTTGGCTTTATCATTATATTGACCTTTGTGAAATAGCGAAAATAATGCTAGAGCCAATGCTCCTCCACCTTTCTCTGGTAGTTTTTTGGCTTTGTTTGTCAGTTTTATAGCAAAACCCAGCAAATACTTGGATTGATATGCTGGTTTCAGGTTAATTGTAGCATCAAACAACGCTTTGTGTATGCGTTTTGTTGTATCGTTATCTAAGCAACCTTTATATATAATAGCAAAGTATTTATTCTTGAGCTTCAACAATGCTTTCTTCTTGTTGTCCGCCCTCTGGTATACCTGCTCCGTTGTTAATCTCATTCTCGTGCTCCATTAATGCATTCATATCGAAGTCATCTTGCTTTTTATTGTCATCTAACCAAGCAATCTCTTTTTGCATCTCTTCATCGCTTAGTTTACCAGCCCACAATATGCTGACATAACGCTCTGTGCTAATTTGACCATTGCTCCATGCTGGACCAAGGACCTGTAATTCAGATTCAAATGTCGGATTACCAAACTCATTGTATCTCACAGATATTTGATAATCTTTCTCTAGCATGACACCTGATTCCATATAATCTTGCGCCATCAATAGCATATTACACAATTTTACAACTGATTTGGCTTCATTGCTGTTAATTGTATGCACTGTGAATGTGGTTTGCTTTTCTTTTTCTCTTTGTGCATCAGCATTATCTTTCTTAGCGACATCGATGCCAAGTGAGCTAGGTGAGCATAATCCGATTAATGAGCTTCCAAGCACCTCGTAATATAATTGCATATATTTATCGAAGTTAAGGTCTGGTTGTGTAGTTTCAATCTTGTTATTAATATTACCATCACCATCAGGTGTAGCATCGACCTTGACATATTGTCTGTTATATAATTTAGGTAAAATTGGTTGACCTTTCTTTGTGCGCTCTAGCAAGTCAACAGGATAATATTCGACCGGAGTTGAAACTCTATTTGTTTGACCAGCTTGCGTCAAAATCTCGTCCATCAGGTCAAATGAATCTAGCTTACCATCGTAAATAGATTTACCTCTGTTTGGATGCAATGGGTCAAAATAATATCTGTTTGACACAGCAAGTAAGCAGTGAACACCTTCAATCAATTGATTTTGTAATCCTTCTAACTCAGGTATTTTGTCTAGCTTGCATGACATTAACTCATCATTCTTACCTAACTGATATAATTCGTATTCAATCGCTAATCCTTCTGGTCTTAGCGTTCTTAATTCATATAAAATATAATTTTTATCCTTACCGTCCTTGTAATATGATTTGAACCACATACCCAATTCGATATTACTCTTAATAATCGGACCCCAATTCTCTGCACTATACCATTCAATCAATGGATGCTTGCATAGCACAGGATTGATATTGATTTTCCAAGAACCGTCACCTTCAACCATCGTCATCGGTCTAGATTGTTGCATAAGCATAAAATCAAAATTGTTAATCTCTAGAATCTCATCTAAGCGTGGGTCCGGTGATGTAATCTCTGGCATACCGACGATATTGCTGATTGTGTCAACGATTGCTTTTGGGACACCGCTATGAATACGCTTAACCATCTCGTTGATTGACATTCCCCAGAAGAATTGTCTGCGGTTACGATTATAAATAGGATTGCTAGCCCATCCGTAAGTTTGCTGGTTAGTATACCAGTTAAGCAATTCATCGCCATCACCGATATACCAACACCTGTTGGCTCTGATATTTGAAACACGAATGGCTTCATCATCATTAATATATGTCAATCTCTCTGAATTTGGATTGCTAATCTTAGCTAAGCCGAGTATCTTCATTACTCTATTTTTTATCTTCTGCGTTATATTCATAATCTTAGTCCCTCAATTTTTATTATATATTACTGCTTTCAGACTTAAAAGGGTCTTTATATGTTTTCCATCTTACAAATTTGTGTCGTAACGGTATCCAACCATATTCGAATGCGTTTATTGCATGGTCATCGTAATCCTCTCTGGGTTTACCTTCTTTGGATTTACGAGCATTTTTTATTTCTCTGATTAGATTCTTGCAATTCTTGCTTAGCTTTAATGCACCAAGAGCCATCAATCTATTCTCGAAGTATACACGACTTAATATCGGTATCTTGGTCGATGGCATGAATCTAACATTGTCGAGATACTGCCTCCTTGCTTCTAGCACTAGCCCATCGATGAATCCGCCGCTATCTGCGCAATCGACATAGCATACCAGAATACCTTGTATCTGATATTGCATTATCCATTGTTTAAGCTTTGCTACCATCTCGTTTTGAATTGTAAAGCTAGTTTTGCGTTCATTCTCTGGTCGACCTTCGTTGCTATCGAAATACTCATCGATACCTTCCAATGTTCCCCAGTTATCATTGAAACCAATCAGTTGCATTGTATTAGCGGAACCGAGCCTCTTAGCATTGTTTTCGCTATATTTTATTCGACCTTCGCCATTCGACATACCGAAATCGATACCAACGCTTAATGCATCATAATCTTGGCTATATGCATGATATTCCGGAACTATGAGCGAGTCGTCCCAGTGGTTGTAAGTCCTGTCAGCTAACGCACCCCAGCAACCTAGCGACTCAACGAGGTATATGTCGTAAGCCTTCTCTTTCATTATTTGAGCACCTTTGAGCTGACCTTCGCTTAAGTAAGGATTGCATTTGTAGCTAGATATATGTAGTGCGAGACCATCACCATAACCTATGTTAAACTCTGGGTCACTATAATATTGATATCCATCTGCCTCTAGCGTCGGAACATCATCTTCGAGTCTATCTTTGAAAAATGTATCGTATGTCCAATGGCCGATGTCCCAAGCATTCATGCAGAATGTGATTTGCACTTTGAGGTCAAGCTCATACTTAGGGACACGAATAGAACCATCGACGACTCTGAATTCCTCATAGGATTTGAGCTGCGACGCTTCCTCAAAATATATGTCAGTCCAGTAACCTGTCTCGACGCTAGTGCCTGTGATATTTTCGACATCATTCATACCAGCGAATAATATGACTTGGCCTGTGACTTTGTATGTTATCTTGTATGGCGACTTTGTAAAATTAAATAAATGCGCGAACCCATACTTGTGTGCAACATTCTTTAATATAGTATAATTTGATTGCGCGTTATCTTTGTCATTTTGTCTGACCATTAGTATGTTACGACGCTTATCGCTGAATATCTTAAAATATGGTTCTAGTCCGATGAAGTTATATGTCTTACCAGTGGAACGACCACCTTTTAATACACGATAACGAGCATCGCAATTCGTGAACCAAATATCATAGAAATCATCGAGAACGAGGTCAACATCACTGAATGTTATCATTATTTATTTTCTACACCTTTTAAGTGTTTACCTTTTAAGTTTCCTAATTGAACGATGACTTTTTCGTCACCTGAATTGATTTGTTGCTTATCCATGAATTCATTATCACGACGCTGACGAATCCATGCTTCACCAGTCCAAGAACGGTCGCCAGATTTGATTTTCAAAACTGAGTTTCGGACAACGTTTGCGTATGTTTTTTTGATACGGTAGTAGAGTGTGGCGTATATTGACTCGACATCGTTTAAGATATCTTGCTCGCCTTTATTCATCCACTGGTTGAAAGTATCATACAAGATTCCGCATCCTTGAGCACAATATTGGAATGGAGTATCTGTTTCGACCCATTCGCATAATTCATCTATAAGCTGTTCGTTTAGAATTCTTTTCATGTAGATATTGTATTATAAAATCGCAAAGATTAAAAGTAAGAAAATATAGAATGGGCACCGCGAATAATTGACGCACGCGATTAAATTATTATCGCACAGTTAATTAATACACGATTATTTCAAGTGAGCGTATACACGCACTAGTAAATTAATGGTCGTGCGTATGCGATTAAATTAGTGCGTTCATACGCATATGACCATCGCGTATCTTGGCCATTTAATAGTATTAATAGTTTGTTAATAGTTTCTTAATGGTTTATATATTACATATATACAATGGTTTACACATTTTCATACAAACTTTTTGATGAATACATATGTAAATATTTTCTGAGAAATTAAGAAAACTATTAAAACCCTTAACTCAGGTATACAAATAAAAGATGGCCACGTAGCCACCTTAAATTCTTAATGGTTTTAATGGTTTTGCTTAAATCGCGGAAACTGTTCAGCGGTCCTGTGCGTCGGTAACTTGGTCAAGAGGTGCTCCATTTTCGCGAATACGCTCCCATATCGCATCATTATCAACTGGAATTCTGCTTATGATAGCTTCATCCATAAGGTCAGCGATTAAACCATAAGTTGCTCCGAATGGAAGCGTCGGTAATTCACCGAATTCTTTGAGATATCTGGTTGTTAGTTCCTCGATATATTCGTGGTCGACTCTGTTTACTGGATATTCCATTTGTTTTTTCTATCCTCCAATATTTCATTATATATTTTAACTGTGTCTGGACAATACTGCTTCATCAGATTATAAAAGCATTTTTCTTTATCCCAAAATAGGTCTGAAGTGAGTTCAGCGAAGCATTCAGCAGCTCCATTGTAAGCGGAATTCTTACCAAAATATCCTTTATCATGAGGTAAAAATCCGAATATTTCCTCGCATTCTTCATCACCATAAAATGCTTGGCACATATCAGCGAGGCAAACGCTTGCTTCGTCGTATCTGAAGTATGCTCTCTTGTATTCTTTATCATCGATTTCACCATTCTGGTAATCTTCGCGTAACTTTCTCATCTTATCGCTTAATATATCTGCTTCATCATTGATTGTATCCAAATCCAAGTTAGCATTGATTTCGTATGATAGCATTTCAGCCATTGATACACCAAGCGTCGGACTTATAAATGCGCTGGAACTATATTTACCTTGTTTGTTACAATCAATAGCATGCCCAATCTCGTGAGACAACGATTCTAATATTTTATTTTTATCGTTGCTATCGATGTCGAGCTGGATGCGGAATGTGTTAGTCCAAACATTATATTTAAACCAGTTGGTTCTGCGGTCGTTAATATTGAGCTCATTAACGCAATTTTCAAGGCCTCGTAATACGATTGCATCCATTACTGGGTCAACAATCTCTCGATACTCCAATACATTGCGAAGCACCTGTTTAGCATGCTTAGCAGGCATAACACGCTGCTTGGTTTCTTTATCTTGATACCAATACTTAAAATCTGCACCGGTAAAGTTTGCTATGATAGCGTCAGCATACTGCGACTTCGTGTATTCTTGCTCCCATGACTCATCAGACATTTCAGCATATACATCATCTAGAGTTTTGCCATCTGGAATAAATACGTGTGCTCCATTGATGGTGACCCACTTACCTTCCTTACCTTTGTATATCTGCTTTGCCATTAGCATCACCTCCAGTATTATTATATAATATTACTCGCTCAACATCAATAGTCGACCTTGCCACAAAATATGTATATCCATGCTCGGTAACAACAGCTTGGAAACGCTTCTGTGCTTCTCGCTGCTGGCCATATCTGGTCTTGACTTCGCAAAAGTATATCGTGCCATTAGCAAGGATAATTAAGTCGCTGAAACCTTCAGGTAGGCCTGTGTCAAACCACGTGCCATCAGCGCATTGCACCTTACCTACGTTGCATCGGAAGCACAGCAAACCATGCTGCCCGCACCATAACCTGATTTCATTTTGGATATTATGCTCACGCATCGCCATCTGCTTCACCAACAACCTTGAGTCTCTCTCTGAGGAGGGCATCCCTCGCTTCAGTGATTTGGTCTTTGTAATCTTTCATAATCTGGTCGATATTATCTCTGACAAACTTAGCAATATTAACTGAGTCTTCACCATGCTTATTAATATAGATTGTATCGTTGAATGTCTTAAATTCATTTCTTAAACACAAAATAATATAATACAGCCCTTCGAATTCCCAAACGCTAATTTGGTATCCTTTACCTTTGTGTTTCGCTAAGAATAATCGCTTAGCTGTGTCAGAATGTTGCAAGCGTTTGAATGTTGCTTGGCACCATCTGATTCTATCACCTTCGTCAGCAGGTAAATCAGTGATTGTATCTTCCATTGGAAAAATTCGAATGTGATTTCTTGCTGTGTTGTTGAGTAGTAGTTTGTTCATCAATTGTTTCCTCCGTTCCGCAATTTATACATATAATTTTATCATTTGCTATCAAATAGTTACCACCGCATTTAGGACAGCAGTATTGCGAGTAAAACTTTCTCATAGCATTTTAACTTTACCTTTCTTAACGATACCGATAAGTCTGAATTGATTGCGGACAGCTTTGTAGAAGTATACACCTCTATCTAAGTCGTAATCACACATAACAGCATTAAGAGTATGCTCTCTATCAACATCATCGATAATATACGTAGCGCACCACAATGGTCTTCGCACGCTATTAAAGCAATACTTGATTAAATCTGATTTCTTAACTAATTCTCTAATCATTTTTTCGTCCATTTTTCAATGACCTCCTCTGTTGTAACCTGTTTGATGATTTCAACTGTATGCGGATATGGACTGCCATTTTCAGCCCATGCTTTCGCACTATAATAATCTCTGAATTGCTTTGTCTGAATCACATGGTGATTTTTTCTGATTTCGACAGTGATAACTACAGTATACAATTCCATACATCATCCTTCCAATAATCTACGATATCGTGTTCAAATAAGAATGCTAGCAAGTCATCTAGGTCAGAGAACGATGCTGAGCATAAGCGACCTTTATGGTCGTAGTATTTTATTCTATACATATGGTGTATTGCCTCCCGCTAACCTTAAGAACAGCATTGCTGATAGGTCTAACATGGTTCCTACGTATATTATATCCATTACGGTGCATATTAAGTCGACGCTCGGCTTCCATTTCTGCATCATATTGGTCGAGGAAGTGTAGGACTTCCCCGGCCAACTTATCTACAACTGTGTAATACATTAGCGGACCTCCTTAACTAAGACTCTGATATGATATCTTTGAATATTGTAACCACCGGCTCCGATGGATTCAACTCTGGCTTTACCTTTTTCACCGATAACGATACCATTAATGATTGAATATCCTTCGTTATCTTGGTCAATAGTTAAGTATTGACAATCTGTAATCTCACCTGTGAGCTCAATAGTTCTATCTAATAAATTGAGAACTAATGTATCAGCAGCGGTAACGTTCATTTTGTGGATTTCTTCATCTCTGAGATAGCGGAAATCTGACCAACCTCTGCCCCATTTGTTATTCATTTCCATCCAAGCTGTTTTCCAGGATTGACCATTGCTGAATTTTTTGTAATCAGATTTGATTTCTTCTCTCTTCCATTGGTCATATCTGTCCCAGCGATTGATTAAGTTATCTCTGAATTCTCTGAGAACTTCTGGAATTTCGTTTAAGGT
>JAEIGA010007489.1_pt1 | contig 16572 bp, 13 predicted proteins | sample 9270691 | NCBI WGS metagenome assembly JAEIGA01 (sample SAMN17057246, study PRJNA624740) | gut metagenome | biome: biome; isolation source: fecal sample | host: Bos grunniens | place: China: Xizang | collected 2019
AACATTAACAGCATCAGTGTCTTCTGCGTACATCGACACAGAAGACACCGATATGCTTATCAATAGAAATATCCGTCTTAACAGAGACAACATCAACTTTTATTCTGCTGAAAATTCCTTGATGCGCTGTTCCTCTTCCAGTTTGCAAATCAGAAGAGTGTTATCTTTTTCCGCTACAATATAACCATCCAGACCTTGCACCACCACCCGTTTTTCTTCTGTAGTGTGAATCACGCAATTGCGAGTTTCGTACAGTCGGACTTTGTCGCCAATCACATTGTTCCCCTGTGAATCTCTTGGCGCGATAGTATGGAGAGACCCCCATGTACCCACATCGCTCCAGCCGAAATCTGCAGGGAACACGAAAATCTCATCAGCCCTTTCCATCACGGCATAGTCGATAGAGATGCTTTCGCAAAGCGGAAACTTGATGTCTATCATCGCCTGTTCCTGATTGGTGCCGTACACAGGAAGAAGATCCTCAAAAATTCTTGAGATATCAGGTTCGTAAATGCGGAGAGCATTCACGATTGTATTCACATTCCAAATGAAAATGCCTGAGTTCCAGAAATAATCTTTGCTCTGCAGATACTTCACAGCCGTAGCATAATCAGGCTTTTCCTTAAACGCATCAACACGGAAGATTTCCCTGTTAGACAACGAAGGCTCCTGAAGGTCAGCCTGAATGTACCCATATCCCGTCTCTGGACGAGTAGGATTCATACCCAGCGTCACGATGGCATCAGTCTCCGAAGTAAACTTCAGTGCAGACGTGATGACACGCTGAAATTCAACAACATCCGTCACCAGATGGTCAGCAGGAGTAATGACCAGATTAGCCTTTGGATTCTTCGCCTTGATGCGCCAGCTGACATAAGCAATGCAAGGCGCCGTATTACGTCTGCATGGTTCCAGCAGGATGTTACCCTTAGGAATATCCGGCAATTGCTCTGCAACAATCTCGGCATATTGCTTCGATGTAACCACCCACACATTTTCAGGCGCAATCACCCCCTTGAAACGGTCATAAGTCATCTGGATGAAAGTCCGTCCAGTACCAAACACGTCGATAAACTGCTTTGGACACTCAGTCGTGCTCATCGGCCAGAATCGGCTGCCAACACCACCTGCCATAATGACCAGGTTATTATTCAAATTCAAATCAATGCTCATAAAAGAACTTCAAAAGTAAGTTTTTATATAAATAGATGTATGATGTTGCAAAATTAACGCTTTTTCTCATATTCACCACTGTTTTTTGTGAAAATCAATTAAAAAGTAACAATTATGAAATGCCAAAAATATAATTTTGTAAAAAATTAACAGCAGAACATGACACTAATAGCAGACAGCGGCTCAACAAAAACAGCATGGTGCCTCATTGGAGACGGGCATCACACCTTCCATACACAAGGCATCAACCCCTTTCAGCAAACAGAAGACGAAATCTGCGACATACTGAAAAAGGAGCTGCTCCCCCAACTCTCGTCCGTCGTCCGTCGTCCATCGTCTGTTGTCTGTTGTCCATTGTCCGTTGTCCACTTCTACGGCGCTGGCTGCACCAAAGAGAAATCTCCCATCGTTGCCCATGCGCTCCAGCAAGTCGTCAGTCCCCATGCCGCCATCCATGTCGAAAGCGACATGCTTGGCGCTGCACGAGGCCTGTGCCAGCACCAGAAAGGCATCGTCTGCATTCTGGGCACAGGCAGCAACTCCTGCTATTACGACGGCACCACACTCCACGCAGGCAACCCCGCTCTGGGCTACATTCTAGGCGACGAAGGCAGCGGAGCCTACATCGGCAAACGCCTGGCGGGTGACATCCTGAAAAAGCAGCTGCCCGAGCGCGTAATACAGCAGTTCTTCGACGAAACAGGCGAAAGCCAGGAAAGCATCATTCAGAAAGTGTACAGAGAACCACTCCCCAACCGCTTTCTGGCAAGCCTCTCCCCCTTCTGTGCCCGCCATAGAGAAGAAGCAGCCATCCACGACCTTCTCTTCGACTGCTTCAGCCAATTCTTCCAGCGAAACATCGCCTGCGTCAACTGGCCCACAGAAGAAGATACCGTCCATTTTGTCGGCAGCATTGCCCATCACTACCAAGAAGAAATTCGGGAAGCCGCCCATCAATACGGCTACAAAGTCGGGAACATCCTTCAAGCTCCTCTCGAAGGACTCATCACCTTCCATCAATAAACCTCGAAGACACACACAAAAGGAGTCATGCCCCACAGCGGAGACGGCTCCCCTTGCCCTCGTCCATCCCAATTATCAATTGTCCTTCGTCCTCTTTTGAGTCATAGAGTGACGTCAGAAAAGCACATTGCCCGAATTAGTTCCCTACTTGATAAATTCGGCAGCACAAGTCAATCCATATAGCCTTAGTCTTCCTTACCTAACACTTCCAATCATTTATTTGTCTGTTTGGCCACAGCAAGTACCTCATCTGCAAGTTCTTTGGCATACCCCTCTCCTAGCCTTTTATCAAAAGGCTCATATATGCGTCAAGACTCTTAATGGTCTTCTCCACCATTGCATAGTCAATCAATCGCTTGTCAAGCTGCTCATCGTCTTTGTCGTGAAAAAAGGTCTCACTGATGAGGTAGCGGGTAACCTCCTACCAGTCAGGGTAACACTCCGAGGCAAACTGCACTCATTCGCCGGGAAACTCGCTTGCTCCATTTCAGGCTCTGTCATCGACCAGGCAATCACAATTGACAAGATGCTTGAATGTGTCAGGACAACACGCTTTTTGAACAGGTTGCCGAAGTACAGGGTTATCAAATTGATTTTGTCGTTCCATGCCGACGGGGTCTTCCAAGGGACCGCAGAAAGGAATACACATCGTAGTACTTTTTAATTCATGCAAGCTTCTATAGCCCCCGGCATAGGAACCATTAGGGAGAAGATGCCAGGCACCTCGTCGAGGCGACCTTCATGCTCCTTTTTCATGTCGTCATTCAGTTTGTCTATTTCTGATTGGAAGTTGACAAGCACACCATCCATATCAAAAAACAATCTTTCTTTTCCATCTTTATTTTTTTCTTAGTCATATTTAATATCGTAACGACGTAAGAAAAATTCAACGGTTGAGGTACTTTTTTATATTTTTTCCTAACCAACCTTTCAGACCTCCAGTATCTTCCTGATAAACCTAGCTACACAATCCGGAGCTTCGGGCGAGAAGGAGTTTTCAGCAGGCAGGACAACTGCAGAACCGAAGTGCTCGACATAGTCCTTGTATGCCGGTTTATCGATTTCGGAAGTGAAAAATAAGGTGAGTGTATTCTCGATTCCCTGCCTGTAGATCTCGTCCTCTATTTGGCGGTATTCCGTCATCATTTGGCGTGTGAGGGTAAGAAATTCCTGTTTGCCAAGGTTGGATAACTCTATGCGCGTTTTGAACTGTTTTTGGGGTAACATATTGGCAATCATATTGCTTGTGCTAAAATAGGGGCTTATAAGCACCTTCCTTATCGTGCCTATCTCCTGGGCATGTATGGCATCAATGGAAATGCCAAAGCCACTGTCCGTCTCCCCTGTTCTGAAACATGCAATGGTGGCCGCCGCGCCGTATGCCACAATCAGGTCTGGTCTCAGGCCTTCGTCCATGCACAGATGCGCAACATAGCTTACAGCGTTGCGTGGTCCTTTTGGAAGAGGAGTGTGCATACAATAGAACTCTTGCTTCAGGCTTTCCACAATGGGAGAAAGCAACGTGTTCTGGGTGCCCATAAAGAGGTCGCCAAGGAAGAGGATGTGCTTTCTCTCGTCTCTTTCCCTCTTTAATTTAATGATGTCAGTAAGTGGAAGTCTCATAAATCGTCTATATAAATTGTAGGTTATTGCTTGGTCTGTTTCTGGTTACAAGCGCTTCTGCGCGTCAATGAACTTATAATTCTTGTCTATCCAACCGACAATCTCCCTTGCCCCCTCCTCCGAGAAATGATGGCCTTTGCAAAGTCCGCCTGCGCATAAGTAAAGGAACCGCCGTGCAGTCCTAGGGTGCAAGGCGCTTGAGCATGGCGCAGGTGCTTCCCTGGGATGCGCAATGCTTTGTTGGCATTACGGAAAAAGACCTTGAGAACCAGGTCATAATATTCGCCAAGTTCCTTCTCACGCTTGTTCTCATCCATTGCTTCCATAAGTCCCGAACCGATGAGAGCGGTAGGAAGCGCAAAGATGGCTATGCCCAATACACCCACTAGGTACCAATGGCTTGCCCCAATATTGTTACAGGAGGATATACTATGTCGGCGAGGCTTCCACATACTTCACGAAGATTCACGCCAAGGCATCCCCAAAGGTTTAGTCGGCATTACCGAATGTTCGGCAAAAAAGAGCGCAATGGAAAAGAGCACCATTACCAATGCCAGCACTATTCCCGACACCCATATCTGGTGACAGGTGGAACGGAAAGCCTTTGCAAACAGGTAGAGTCCTTACATCAGGCACATTTCAAAGTGTCTCAGAACCGACGTCTGTTTATTCTGCATAAATATTGGGATTGCTGACAATTCGTTTTAGGGTAATATAATTGAATGAACCTGATTGGGAGCATGCTTCTCGCAATAACATTCGTAACAGAAATTTCCATAAGCCGCCATCACCTCATAAGCATTGGTTATATCCTGTTTAGGGAACGTGTTGGCAATAATCGCTCGCATTGGCTTTTTATCCTTATAGGAAAGTTCTATAACTGTACAAGAAAAAGACTGTTGTGTTCGTTGTCCCTTTTTATTCGTATAAGAAATTTGCACTACTCTCTTTTCTGGATCTCCCAAACGACCAGCACGCCCACGTTTCAAACCATCCACGAATGTAACTTTTCCATTCGTCTGACTGTATGCTTTGAAAACTTCCTCAAATATTGCGGAGCAGAATATAACATACTTTCTATCTGCCGAAAAAATCTCTTCAAGAAGCAAGTCCACGTAAGGGAACACCTTATGAATCAGACAAGAGTTGAACTTATCGAACGTGCTTGATGCGTAGGGGATAAGTTCGAGTTGCTGCTTGTCGTCCAGCACTCTCTCCTTGGCTGCAAGCTTCTCCTCAGGAGTGCTATTCGTACACAAACCTCCAGGAAGGTTTATCACTGTATTTGGCCAATCACGCAAGAAGAAAGCCTGCTTCAAATCAAAAGCATCTTGTCTTTTTTTATCCCAATCGCCATAATGAGCATTAAATTCATTGTAAGCATTAATATCCAGCAAATCCTTCATGCCACGCTTGCAAAGGTCACGTTTGAGGTTTGCATTGGCTTTGGCCACGTCCTCTCCTGGATTCAGCATTACCATCACCGTTTTTGCTCCACGCTTGCCTCCACCATAACTTGGGATTGCTTTTGTGGCAAATGAGGTCTGCCCTGGTTGTGTTGCAATTATTCCGTTCAGAGCTTTTGTTCCTTGTATTTCACCAATACCGTTGCCATTATTATAAAGGTCCGTCAAATCTTGTCCAAGCCTTACATCAATGGTGGTTCGATACGGAGGGAGATATGTGGGAGCAGCTTCAACTTTTACTCCCGCAGGAATATTGATGTTAACGCACCCCTCAAATGCATAACGCCCGATATTGGTTACAGATGGGGGTATGGTGAGATTTTGAAGATTAGTGCATCCATTGAAGGCGCAGCGTCCAATCTTTTTAAGCGAATTGCCGATGATGGTGACAGTTTGGAGACCTGTACAACCATAGAATGCGCCATCACCAATTTCTGTTACCGAGCTAGGGATGATAATGTTGACAAGACCTGTACAACCCGCAAATGCACAGCGTCCGATGACTGTTACCTTATTGGGTATAATAATACTTGTAAGCCCGCAACAATCCTCAAAGGCTCTTTCTGCTATTTTGCACACCCCTTTATTTTTAGGAGGCGTAGGTATAGTGATACAAGTAAGACTTGTGCAGCCTGCAAAAGCACCTTCTTTAATTTTAAGTACTTTAGTTGGCATTGTAACGCATTTAAGGTTGGTACAATTAAGAAAGGCGCCATCGCCAATCTCGGTTACGCTCTTAGGTATAACTATGCTTGTAAGGCCGGTATAGCCATAGAATGCATTGTAGCCAATCTTTTTCGTTCCTTGCGGAATGATAGCAACGCCATTTTTAATTCCAAATTTTGCCATAATGTTTATGTTTAAAACTTTTTTTATTTGCTGTTAATATCTTCAACGTCAATTCTCATAGCAGACAAAATTTCCAGCATGTGGTCCAGCGACTCAGGCGTTCCTCGGAATTTATTATTGTCTCGACCTATCTTGATGAAATGGCGCACGGGGAAGTATTCGATGTAGAACACCGTCCTGTCGTTGTTCTCTACTTCGTAGTAGGTCCAATACCTGTCGTTACCCCAAGCACCACTCCCGTTCTTGTGAAACAAAAAACCTCTGTCGCGACAAAATCCTTCTATATCACCTCTGCACGTATCCTCCATAGTCTTGCCTTGTTACGATTCTAGAATATATTGATCAATATGTTGTGCAAGAATGTCTCGTATCCGCAGGTCCTTATCAGTCAATGTAATATGCCGATTCGTTTTCCTCGCCCAATACTTTCAACCATTTATTGGTAAGCTTAGACGCAGCGAGTATCTCGTCAGCAAGTTCTTTGGTGTATTTCTGTTCAACTTTTGCATTAAGGATATCCGTATATGCGTCAAGCATCTTAATGGTCTTCTCCACCATTAGATAGCTAATCAGTCGCTTGTTCAGTTTCTCATCATCATCGTCGTGAAGCAGGGTCTCGCTGATAAGGTAGCAGGTCACCTCCTCCCAGTCAGGGAAACGCTCTGATCCAAACTGCACCCATTCGCCCGGAAACTCGCTTGCTCCATTCTTGGCTCTGTCATCGACCAGATAATCGCCATTGACAAGATGCTTGCAATGTGTCAGTACAACACGCTTCTTGAAGAGGTCGCCGAAGTACTGGGTTATCCAATTGATTTTGTCGCTCCATGCCGACGGGTTCTTCCAAGGGGCCGTAGAAAGGATATACACGTCGTAGTACTTGCTTAATTCATGTACAGCTTCTATAGCCCCCGGCATAGGATCCATTAGGGAGAAGATGCCTGGCACCTCGTCGAGGCGACCTTCATACTCCTTTTTCACATCGTCACTCAGCTTGTCTATTCCTGATTGGAAGTTGACAAGCACACCATCCATGTCAAAAAACAATTTCTTCATATCTACTATTATTGGTTACATTTACCTCTAGCTAAGTCAATTTTATTTTCATTTACTTTGCAAACTACAGTTTCAAACGTCCTTGTAAATGCTGTTCTGCACTTCAACACCGTTACATTACAATATAGCAACAAAGGTTTAAAAATTAATTTTTCAGGCAACTTTTTTTATAAAAACAGTTTTATATTTAAGGATAGATAGCATAACAGAATTTCCCATAATCAGCTAAAAACAGGCAGACCTTGTTCGCGACTAAAGCATTCCTGTTATTATTGGGAGACCGTAGCGCAAAAACAGTGATGGTGATGCTTAATCCAAGAGAGGATGTTAATAAAGCTGCAATGAGACCGTCCCTAACTAATGCATCAGAGATTTTGCCTTTGTTATGAAGTTCTGTTAGATCTTTTGAAATTCTTTAATCTAAATCCATTATTACCATAATTTTTTAGTTTTTTATCAATCATTGTTATAATAATACAAATATTCGTCTGGCATTGGATGAATGATCAAGTCACGTTCTGAAATTCCTTCCGCATCACGTTGTGCAATATATCTATCCAAGTATTGTGGTAAGACATATAAATTCACATCAGCTCGACAGTTGCCAATAAAATCCAAACTCTCCAAATTAGGCGAATATAGATAGATAGTAGAGAAAGTAAAACTGTGCCGTGTAAAAACTATCAATGTGGGTGGAAGAAACACTCCTGCTTCTCTATAAACAGAAACATCTTGTACTTCTAAACTATCTCTCATAACTTCTGTTACACCATTAGGAATGACAACACATCTATCATTTCCACGAATCATTCCGTAGCTCTTTAATTTAAGTACACCTCTTTTTTTATCTTCTACATATATACGATGTATATCTCTCGGCTTTTCAAGTTCTTCTGCAGAAGTAGGGAGTCGTAATACTGTATTTTTACTATTTTCAAAAGCCTGAAAGTTGATTTCATTTATATAAGAATCCTCTTCAAATGCAACGGATTCAAGATTTTTACAATCCTTAAATGCACCGAATGAAAGACTTTCTACCGATGCAGGGATCATTATGGACTTTAATCTATTACAGCCACAAAAAACAGATCTGTTTATTTTCGTCAAATTGCTATTCTCCTCAAAAACGACAGATTCTAGTTTTGAACAATCATGAAACGCATCATCATTGATTATCCTCACAGATGAAGGAATAATTATAGATTTCAAAGGGCACCCTAAAAAAGCACATTGACCTATAATCTCAAGACTTCCATTCTCCTCAAAAATGACAGATTCAAGTTTGGGGCTCTCTCTGAAAGCATGTTCATCAATTTTTACAACTGATGACGGAATTGTTACAGATTTTAGAGATGAGCAATACACAAAAGCACCATGCTCAATCACTTCCAATTTACTTCCATCCTCAAAGACAAGTGATTCCATTTTTTTACACTCCCTAAAGGCTTGATATCTAATATATCTAACAGATGAAGGAATATTAATAGACTTTAAAGGACATTTAGAAAATGCAGAACGGCCAATCTCTTTAAGTTTGCTGTTCTCCTCAAATACAACAGATTCTAATTCATCACATACACCAAATGCGAGCATTCCAATTTTTTCAACTGAAGCAGGAATAATCACTTGCTTAATAGATTTCTCTGGCACCGTGTCTCTTGTAACTTCCTTTGTTCCAGATGGAATGACAAGAACTTCATCTTTATTATAATTCTTTGTTATAATAGAGTCTGTTGTGACAGAATTACTATTCTGCACCAGCGGTTTTCCTGTACCTGCAAGCTTTTGATCATTTAATGTCTGTTGGTTTCTTAATTCTGCCAAACGAGAATCAAGCAACATCTCAATCTCATCCACATCTTCTCCATCTTTTTCTGCACGCCGTAAGATTATCTCACGTTCCTTTGGGGTTAGCACTCCATCTTGAAGCGCAGCTTGAATAAGACTTTCTAAACGTGAAGAGAGGCCTTCTTCATTTTTATTCTGAGTAGATGATGCATTATTGCCATTTACTATATTACTAAAGTTGTCTAAAACCCCTTCTGATTTTTCCTCAGCAAGATCGATTAGGCGCTTTGTGTTCTTTTGAGCCTCTTTGAACATATCTACACTTTGCGACTTCTTAGCATTAATTAGCTCTTCAGCTTTCTTTTTAGCTTCTTTAAATTCATTCCAAAATCCCATAACTATAAAATTTTAAAGTTTATTCTTATAAATTGTTTCCGCCTCATTGTCACCCAGCATTGCGTATATTTCGGCTGCTAATGAATAAGTTTCTTGATGTTGCTCTACACTACATCCAGCATTGTCAGACGATAGACGGTCAAAAATACCACATGCACCTTTTATGCTCTCAAGCGCAACGTCAAGACGCCCTACCTTAAAATATAGCCGCGCACAAACCGTAAGTATTGTAGCATAAACACCTTGAAGCAAAGCAGAACCATCCTGCATATCATACAAAGAATCACCAGCATCATATATTAAATTTTGAGCCTCCCAATATTTTCCTTCATTCATAAGATAACATGCCTGTGCACTCTTTGCTACTGGAATACAAAATGGCGGCATACTCTCTAACGCGCGTTGAGAGGAGGTGCTTAAAAAAACCTGAAGATCACGACTTGACCTATATTTTCTGCACACGACTTGATGACAAGTATATATGTTATAATCTTCACTTTCTATCAATTCGCTTATAATAGCAGAAAATGATGGTCCTAGCCGTAAGGTGTCCTCCTTTTTTGCCAAAGTTCGTTTCACCAGCTTTACGCCATTAAGATATGTACCTGATGCACTCAAATTAGTTACTGCGATAAAACCAGAATCCATTACTTCTATCTTACAATGAACGCGACTAACTGTTTCGTCCATAATAGGCATGCTTTGATTGCCGCCTTTACCTACTAATATTTCCATCTTGATTAATTATTTTAACGTGGCAAGGGTGAGATTTTGGGCATTTTAGGTATTACATTATATACATGCGCCATCTTGCGTTTGTGCGTAAGGCCACTAAGTACATAATTGAAATAGAATAGAAAATCTGTTTCATAATTATGAAGATTCTCATCATTGTCCTCTACAAGTAGCATCAGTGTTTGAGCAAAACGTTCCAACATTTCACTAAATCCGTCAGCTCCATGCTCAAGAAACATGCGTGCCTGATCAATAAAATCTGTCATGCTCATGTCATTCCAATAAGCATAAAGACTATCCGCTGTTGCAAGTAATGCCATGTTGCCGTAAGGCTGGTTTGTCCAGGATTCCATTTCAGCCATTATTGTTTGGGCCTTACTTAGTTCCCCCACATTTTGATATGCCACATATGTCCAAAATGCTTGCCAATAATTGTCACTAGTTCTGCTTTCGTAAAGTTTAACACATTTGTTAGGATTTAGTCCTGACAGGATGAGATAATAGTAAAATTGTACCTCCTCTGCATCATACTTTTCTGCCATGACTTCAAGTCTTGAGAAGTTTTGCTTGAGCATATCTATCTTTCCGTTTCTTGCCATTCCCACAATCTGCTGCAATGTAATGCGCATCATCGGATTTAGTAGATTTTGTGATTGTCTCAATCGCAGTTGTCTCACATTTTCACGTATAGAATCGGCTTCTACCGAATCAAGGCCCAAACTTAAGCGTAAATTTTCCAATTGGCGCGACTCCTCACATGTCATTACACCATCGGCATAAACCACTTCACAAAGAGCCTTATACTCGCGGACTTTATCGAGATGAATTTCCTCTTTATGCTTTTGACGCTCGTGAACAATGTTAGTTACATTATGGGAATCTATATTAATTCCTCCACTAATAGCATTAGCATCGCCTAAATTAATGCTAATTCCAGCAGATTGAGGAGCATCTATTAATTGGGTTCCGCACTCAGGGCAGAACTTTCCGTCAAATTCTTGTTTACAATTAGGGCAATACATATTATGTTATGTTAGGTTAGGTTAAGTTTATTTTGTTTTTATTACTCGTTTAATGTTTCCTTGATTGTCTATCTCCACCCATGATTTGCGCGCATAGGCTTTGCTCATGTCTTCATAGGCGTAGCTGTAACCCTCTTCGATGGTTCCATCTCCCTTAGGAATGGAGAACTTGTCCACATAACTCAGCCAACGAGGCTCAAGACCGAGGACATCGTACAGATGCTGCTGTACCAGATTGTGTATAGCAGAGATATTAGCATCAACAGATTCCTTAATCTGGTTGAGAAGAGAAGAGTTCATGTCCTCCTTACACATGACACGTCGTGTGCTCTTCATACGTACAGGCAGATTCTTCGCCTGTGGCAGTTTTGGCAGCACATGTACTTCCTCTGAACGTCGCAGCACCTCTTCATTGCGTTGCATCCGAAGCATCGGATTGCCATAGAGTGAGAACATCATCATTGTAGCCATTGAGAAGTCATCACGTTCCAAGTGACGGAACACATTGAAGTATTCCAGTTTGGCACGCATCATGGCCTCGCCCATTGGCACACCCCTGAACTGCTCCATACAAAATATAGGCATCAGATGTTCAGAACCGCTGCCCTCATGCACCTCAACACCTTCCGGTATATCCAAATCTGTCATAGGCACAGATATCAGCGAACCAGCATAGAACATGAAACCGACCTCATATAATGCAGTGAGCATCATTGACTCATATCTCTCGTAACCATGATAACGGGCACCATAGCACGCCACAGTATTAAACACGCGGGCATTAGTCTCGTTAATCATATCCAGACAGAAGGCCTCGCCCTCATCACTGTAGAAACCAGACATGTCAGCTCTGCTTGCTCCATGCAGATTGAACAGAAGCATTCCTGTTTCTCCCAGAGTTTCATATACAGGCTCTGTGGATTCCTCATCCTCTGTTATTACAGGCGGACTTACATACATACCATCTTGCACCATTTCTGGGTCATTGGCGTGGTGAAGCAGTGGCAAGTGCTCAGACATGGTCTTGCTAGCAGGCAGCCATGAGGCATTGGCGGTCATCATAACATTATCCACCTGTATACCATCCTCATAATACAATCTGCAATTTTCAAAATACAACTCTATATCATCCTCCAACGACGTATTCATCTCACCGTCTTCAAGAGGGAGACGTGACACAGTGTTTCTCACGTATTCTTCGGTAATGCTGCGGTCACCGTCCCATAAGTTGCTGAAAAAATCTCCCTCAAAACAATAGCACATGTCACAAGGTATCTTGCCGTCATCGCTGGAACCGAACACGTCTTCGACCATAGGAATTGGGATAACGTCATGACCTCCGATGATGAACACAGGAGTCTTCACACCATAACTAAACCCATTTTCCTTCATATATTCAGATATAAATTCGTTATGTTCCAACCAGAACTCCTTGTTACGGAAACGAGCTGCATTGTATGCTACATCAAGCTGGTGCCAGCACATGTTGTACTCGGCCGCATCTGCAATAAAATCTCCAATAACACGTTCCACATCTTCTATCGAGCAACCATATTTCTCGGCCAGCCTCTCGCTGTCCGTATAAAGGATGCCACGCTGGGGAACTAACAAGACGGACTGCTCATCTGCTTCATTGTTGGCTACAACCGTTTCTGGATTATCGAAAAGAGATGTTCCGCAATTGCAGCAGAAATTCGCCCCTGATGGATTAGGCGTACCGCACTCAGGACAAAAGCATGAAAAACCTGTCTCCATACATACATCTGCGGAAGGAATATTGAAAGAAACAGATTGTTCTATCCCCTGCAATTGACTATCCAACTCACTTCGCAAATTTGACAAATATCTATCTAATTCCATAAGTCGATTTTTCTGCTATTGCCTTATTATATATGTCAGAAACGGAATCCACACTCACCGCAGAACATGGCGTCCTCATCAAGTTCTATTCCACACTGAGGACAGCGTTTTATTCCCATTTGCATTTGCTGCAATTCGTGCGCAGGTTGTTGATAATCCTGCTGTCGGGAATGCTGCTGAGGTTGCATGTTAATGTTCGTACTGCTGGTGTACAGATTACCAGCGGCGGCTGTATTAATCTGCGCCATACTGCCCATAGCCACCTGATTTTGTGCGTCCATGCGGTCTTGCTGACGATAGGCATCCTGCTTATATTCGTTGGCGCGCTGCATCTGGTCATCGTAGCGTTGCTGCTGGAATTGCTGTTGCTGTTGGAACATAGCCTGTTGGGTTGCCATGTTCGCTCCAGCCGTTCCCATCATGCCCTGCTGCATCATCTGTGCCATCTGCATCATCATCTGCTGGTTCTGAGCGCCCTGGCTCTGCTGCATCTGCAACATCTGCTGGTAAATGGCTGCCTGCTCGGCCTGTTGTTTCTGAAGGAGTTCGTTTTCCTTGCTAGAACCCATAGCTTTGGCAAACTCAGCCTGAGCAGCTGTATCCATCTGGGATATCTGCTTGGCTGCTATAGCATCGGCACCCATCTGAGCTTCCATAGTGTCACGATTCATCTGAGCTTGAACGTCCATACTATGAATACTTTCGGCACTACGATTCTGTTCACGCAGTTGCTGCAGCTCCTGTTCTTTCATCGCCTGCATATTGCGCATGGCAATATTACCCTTACGCTCTAGGATATCAATATCGTCAAACTTGTCCTGACGGTTGCGTTCGTAAGCCACTTGGTCATTCTCACGGCGCAATTGTTCCTCGCGCATGCGCTGATTCCAATCGCTTTCACGTTGGCGCTTTTCTTTCTGCCAATCATAATCCTCTTCACGAATCTTCTTCTGCCAATCGTATTCGTCGAGTTGCTGGCGACGTGTGAAGTTACGGTTGTACTCCTGCTCTTCATGCATCCACTCGCGTTCACGCTGTTCATCTTCGACACCCCAGTTGCGACGACGTTGCAAATCTTCACGCTCCCAGTCGTGGTCCTGTTTCTGGTCATCTAGCGCCCATTCGGCATGGAGACGTTCATTGTCAACCTTAAGAAGGTTCTGGATACGCATAATTTCCGTAATACTATCACGTCGTATCTTGTTCTGGGCGAGTGCATCCTCAAGGGCTGCCACCTCATCATCCTTAACAAGACGATTCTTGCGAAGGTCCTGAAGCGCTTCATATTCCTCTTCCTTATTCTTTGCTTCACGTACACGGCGCTGGCTTTCAAGAAGCATGACAAACTCCGCCATCTCGTCTTCATGGAGCAGATGGTCCTTGTTAACCTGTTGCATTGCGTATGCAAAATCCTCCTTGTTGCGTGCCGAATTAATCATCTGAGTATTTTTCTCCTGTTCGAGACGATTACGGAATTCACCTGTACGCTGAAGAAAATCCAATTCCTTCTCACTGCAATAGAGTTCACGCTCCACTTGCCGGAAACGTTCGAAATCGCTATTTTGGTCTGTTATCTGAACGACCTGCACACATTCTATCCCAAAGAGCTGGCGGTTAATCGTTCCTTGAACCTGTTGTTTGAGGTTCTCTACCATTGCAGGAGCAAGACCTTCCTGCTGATAGTTGACATTACGAAGGTTCTGGCGCAAGCAGTTCTCAACAGTATTTGTGAGAATGTTGAAAAAGTCGTTTGTCGTTACACTATTCCTATCTGTAAGGTAATTGGTCGCAAACTCACAGATATTTGTCACCTTCAGTTGAAGCATCACACCCATTTTCACGTCAAATATGCCTACAGGTATTGTATAAGGTTTGTATTCGACACCTCCGTCTGTTGGCGTGCCACCAAAACTTAGCGGAATATGGCGTTTGCTAACTATGATAAGCGACATTACAGGCTCTGGATTCTTAACCTTAAGCGCCTTCTCCACTTCAGCCTTCAGACGACGCATGCGTTCGGCGTTCTCGTTAGATTCTTTCTCCTTCTTTGCTGGCGAGGCTCCAAACACAAATTCCCAACCACGTCGCAGGAACCCTCCAGCAATACCAACAAATCCGCCACGCTCTGCTATTGACTGCGGCTTTTGATTTGCAGCTTGGGTTGCACGTTTCTCTCTGTCCTGCTGTTCCATCTCTGCATAAAGCTTGTCGAACTCCTGCTTCATCATTTGTTCGTTTCGCTGTGGTACATTGTATGCGCCAGCATCCATCACAGTTACAAGATTGCCATTAACAAAAATCATAGCCTGACAACCTTCTTGGATTATGAACCCATTAAGACCAGTTACAGAATCAAGTTCCCGTTCTGTTATTCGACGGGCAATCTGTCCTGGTTGTATGCCCCAGATGGCCTTGTTACGTACGACAGCGAGTTCATCAGCATTCACATCACTCAGACTTACCACAGGAACCGTTCTGTTGTTCAGAGGTACTTCATTCGTAACAGGAGATGCTTGCTGCTGTGCAAATTGAGGATCCGCTTTAACTTTCATTTCAAGAACTTTTTCTTGGAGTTTCTTGAGGAGTCCAGTAACCTTACCGTTTCGGACACCGTATTCTGCGTTTTTGTCGCCTAATGCTTGTTGAATTGCACTTATAATACTCTCCACATCCATTTGATCTGTTACAGATACTGCATTAGGAAAATTCTTAAACAATTCCTTTACTACCGATTGAGCTCTTTGAATCTCAAATATGGCTGCTTTATTCAAAGCATCGTAATTATGTTCACGTTCCCGCTGTTGGGCGTACCCCTGAGAGAAAGAACCTCCAGTTGCTGCGGACGCTATCCCTGCACCTACACGAGAAAAAACTCCTTTATTATTTTCTTGTGAAACATTTTGTACATTCACAAGTGGCTGACCGCACTTCATACAAAATTTCTGACCAGGTTTAATATCCTGATTTCCACATTTTGAACATTTGGTTTCCCTACTTGGACTAAAGTTATTTGACTGTTGCTGGTTAACTGGCATCAAGGAGTGTCCGCACTTCATACAAAATTTCTGACCAGGTTTAATATCCTGATTTCCACATTTTGAACATTTCATTTTTTTTATAGATTTAGGTTGTTAAATGCAAAATTACACAAATAAAAACGAACTATCATTGTCCATTTTGCCCTTGTTCGTTTTCAGTTTTGCCATCACAATATTTATATCTACATTTGTATAGAATTTTAGTAGGAGGGTACAACAAGCAACGGAACACTTACCCTCCACTCTGAACTTAACACCTTAAACTTTAAAAATTAAGCTGGACAGAATGGACAAACATATCGACACGTTGAAAGAGGAGGTGGAAAGGCATATAGGGAAAAAGCCGAACGTACACGGAGATTTCACGAAGCTTTCGGAAGTGCTATATCACAAGCACAAAGAATTGATCAGCCCCACAACCCTGAAACGCCTGTGGGGATACTTTAAGCATGAATCGCCCGCCCCTCAAACGCGTACACTCAACACGCTGTCGGCATTTGTCGGATATAAAGACTACCAAGATTTTTGCGACTATCAGGATGC
>JAEIGA010007490.1_pt1 | contig 16572 bp, 7 predicted proteins | sample 9270691 | NCBI WGS metagenome assembly JAEIGA01 (sample SAMN17057246, study PRJNA624740) | gut metagenome | biome: biome; isolation source: fecal sample | host: Bos grunniens | place: China: Xizang | collected 2019
AGGTCGGAACACAAGCCGACCGGAGTCAACATTTTAGCATTTTTTAACGTGGTTGCAAGCAGCCAAATTTCTCCACACTTTCCTTTCGGGCTGCAAAGATAGATAAAAATTTTGATATGCAAATAGTTATGTGAAAGTGAAAGTAAATCATAATAAAACCATTAAAATTTGTTATCTTCGCGGCATAAAAACTCTATTATAATTAACTAAAACGTTATGAAACAAACAATTAAGTGTCTTGTTGCTGCTTTCGCGGCAATGCTTATGTATGTATCTGCCTTTGCGCAGGTGACTACATCAGCTTTGGGTGGACGTATTGTTGACGCTAACGGTGAGCCGATAATCGGAGCTGCAGTTGTTGCTACTCACGAGCCTTCCGGTACTGTTTATGGCGTTGTAACAAACAATGACGGACGTTATGCTATCAATGGTATGCGTTCTGGTGGTCCTTACAAGGTGGAAATTTCATGCCTTGGCTACCAGTCCCTCACTTACACAGATGTGAATCTTCAGCTTGCTGAGACATCTGCGCTTAACGGATCACTCAAAGAGGATGCGCAAATGCTTGGTGAGGCGATGGTAATCGCAGCACCGGCTTCTAAATTCTCTGCGGAGAAGATGGGATCTGCAACAAACATATCTGCAAAGCAGATGGCAACGATCCCGACAGTTTCCAGAAGTATTGACGACATCACCAGATTGTCACCTTATGGCGGAAATGGTATGACCTTCGCTGGTGCTGACGGCCGTTCATCAAACTTCACTGTCGACGGTGCTAACTTCAATAACAACTTCGGTCTCAATGAAGGTCTTCCAGGTGGTGGAAGCCCTATTTCTATCGATGCTCTCGAGGAAATGCAGGTTGTCATTTCACCTTACGACGTACGTCAGACAAACTTCATAGGTGGTGGTGTGAACGCTATTACCAAGTCTGGTACCAACACATTCAAGGGATCTGCATATATTTACCACAAGAATGAGAACATGCGTGGTAACATGGTTGCTGGCCAGGAAGTTTCAGGTGCACGTGATAAGGACCGTACCACTACATACGGTGCGACTCTCGGTGGCCCTATCATCAAGGACAAGCTCTTCTTCTTCGTGAATGCGGAGTACTCTAAGAAGCCTACCGTTGCCAACAGCTGGCGCGCCGCTAAGCCTGGTGAGGAAATGGATCCGGACAGCTACATCTCACGTGTTACAGAGGAAGATCTTAAGAATGTTTCTGAATATGTAATGAAGGAGTATGGATATGATACAGGTTCATGGACAGACTTCCCTGCGGATGAGAGCAATGTGAAGGTGCTTGCGCGTGTTGACTGGAACATCAACGAGAACCACAAGCTCGCTGCAAGATATAACTTCACCAATAATGTGTATTACAAGACACCGTCTGCAACATCAGTGGATGGCTGCCCTGCATCAAGCTTTGCCCGCTTCTCTAAGTACGGTATGGGTTATGCCAACTCTATGTACGGTATGAACAACCGAGTACATTCAGCTTCCCTTGATCTCAACAGCCGTTTGTCAGACAATCTTTCAAATCAGCTTCTCGTGACATTCTCTCAGCTTGACGATGTGCGCAGCACACCATCTGATGACATGCCATTCATTGAGATCCGTAAGGATGACGGCAGTGCTCCGCTTCCATATATCTGTCTCGGTTATGAGCTCTTCTCTTGGAAGAATGCCGTTCACAATACTAACGTTACAGTAAAGGATGACCTTACTTATTACTCAGGAAACCACAAGCTTACAGCAGGTCTGAGCTATGAGTATCAGATGGCGGACAACATTTACATCAGAAACGGTGCAGGTTACTATCGCTACAATAGCCTTGAGGACTTCCTTGAGAAGAAGGCTCCGGAGGCTGTCTGTGTGACTTATGGTTACAATGGTGTAGATGAGCCTGCTGTACGCGTAAGATTCCATAAGGTAGGTGCTTATGCTCAGGATGAGTGGAATGCCACTGAGAACTTCAAGCTTACTTATGGTCTTCGTCTTGAAGGTCTCTTCTTCGACAATCAGGACATCATGAGAAACCAGGCGGTTTATAATCTTAAGTATATGGTGGATGGCGAAGAGCGTCACGTTGATACAGGTAAGTGGCCTTCAGCATCTGTGAACATCCTTCCACGTGTAGGTTTCTCTTGGGATATCTTCTCAAACAACAGCCTTAAGCTCCGTGGAGGTACAGGTCTCTTCTCTGGTCGTATTCCATTGGTGTTCTTCACCAATATGCCTACCAACTCTAACATGATCCAGAATCTTGTTGCGCTCAACGGTACCGGCAAGAACGATGCATATAAGGTTGATATGGAGAAGTTCGCAGGTGGAATCATGAAAAGAGAGGAACTCATCAAGTTCATCCAGACTAACTGGCCTGAAAGATATCCTGCAACCATTACTCCAGAGGATGGCGTAATCGGTGGAACAGAAGCAGTCGCTCCGAACTTCAAGATGCCTCAGGTATGGAAGACATCTCTTGCTCTTGACTATAACATCCCTGTATCGTTCCCATTCTCAGTAGGAATCGAGGGTATCTTCAACAAGACAATCAATGGTGTTTATCTCAGAGATTGGAGTCTTAAGGATGTATATGGATTCGCAAGATTCAACGGTGCTGACAATCGTCCGATTTTCCAGGACTACAAGCAGACTTATATTGCTGCAGACGGCAAGGTGACAGATCTTCCAAGCTGCTATGTTCTTGAGAACACAAACCGTGGTTACGGATATTCAGGTACATTCACAATGAACATGAGCCCTGTTGAAGGACTTAACATCGTAGCTTCATATACTCATACTGCATCCAAGGAGATTTCAGGTATGCCTGGTAACAAGGCTTCTTCTGTAATGAAGGGTATCTATGCTACTTACGGACCTAGCTATCCTGGTCTTTCAAACTCAAACTACGTTACACCTGACCGTGCTCTCATATCTCTTTCTTACAGCGACAAGGGCAACAACCATTATAGCATTATCTACGAAGGATGGAGAGGTGGATACAACTATCAGTTCACTACTTCAAACGATATGAACGGTGACGGTTACAATGCTGACCTTATCTATATCCCTACAGTTCAGCAGGTTAAGGAGAAGGAATTCAGATTTGTTTCGGATGACGATGCAACGCGTTTCATGGACTTTGTTCAGTCAAACAACTACCTCAGGAAGAATCAGGGCAAGTATGCAGAGGCATACAGCGTTTACTCTCCATGGGTACACAGAGTTGACCTCAGCTACAAGCATGATTTCAAGATCAGGACCGGCAACTCCATGAATACTCTCCAGCTTTGCGTTGACCTCAAGAACCTCCTCAATCTCTTCAATTCATCTTGGGGAGTATCAAGAGTGATGAATACATCTCTTAACAACGGTCAGATCCTCAAGTACGAGGGTATGGACAAGGAGGGTTATCCTACATTCTCTACTCCATCTGCTGTGTCTGCAGACACTCCAATGTGGCAGAAGAGCATCTCTATCGGACAGTGCTGGTATGCATCTGTTGGTATCAAGTATATGTTTAACTAATTTAATGACAGGAATAATATGAAACTAAGAAATATTTTCACACTCCTCGCAGCGGCTCTTTCCCTCGCATTCGTGGGTTGTCAGGAGCAGGAGAGATTCCTGGATGAAGTAAAGGTTTCCAAATCTTACGTTGCTATCCCGGTAGAGGGTGACGAAGTAAAGATTCAGGTGGAGGCTTCAGCTGAATGGAACATCACTGCATGGGACGCCAAGGAAGAGAAGAATATCGAAATTCCTGAGTGGCTTACAATCACACCTATGTCTGGTGCAGCTGGTAAGTCAGAGGTGACTTTTGCCGCAGGTGCCACTACGGAAACACGTGAAGTCATGCTTCATCTTGACTGTTGCGATGCTTCCCAGGTTCTGAATGTAATGCAGATGGCTTCTAAGCCGGAAGCTGCCCTCACCACTTGTAAGTTTGTGCTTGAGAGTGGCGTGGTTGACCAGTTCTATAGAATCAAGGCTAAGGTTGCTGAAATTCCATTGGCTGATTTCCAGAAGTACGGTAAGTTCTATATCTCTGATGACAGTACTGCCGAGAAGGTACAGATCTATGGTTGCGCAAACAAGGCAGAATATCTTGACAAGTCAAACAATCCGACAATCGCAGTTGGCGACGTTGTCGTTATCGAGGGCTCTTGGTCTAAGTATGGCAACTTCAATAATGACACTCAGATTCTTTCAGTAGAGAAGTCTCTTATCAAGGCTGAGAAGGTGCTTCCTTCTACTCCGCTTCCTGTTGAAGGTGGTGTCGTGACAGTTGTTCTTACTGTCAAGGGTGATGATCTTGCTGTTGAGATTCCGGAGGCTGCAACATGGCTTACAGCCGGCGAGCCTACAATCATAGGAACTTCAACATTCGTTGAGCTTACAGCTGCTCCTAACGAAGGTGATCCAAGAAGCACTACAGTTGATTTCAAGACGACTAGCAAAGGCCAGACTTATGTTGCAACTGTAACAGTAGAGCAGAAGGCTGGAGTCATTGCAGAGCCTGAGGTCGCTACAATTGCAAGTATTCTCGCGCTTGAGGTTGATGCTACAGTGGCTAATGGTACTGTGATCGAGGGTGTAGTGATCTCTAACGCTGCTCTCGGTAACCTTACTTCAAAGAAGGGTATGTATGTTCAGGATGAGACAGGCGGTCTTCAGCTTCGTTTCAATGCAGATCATGAGTTTGCATTCGGAGATAAGGTCAAGATCGATCTTTCTGGAGCGAAGTTCGGCAAGTACAATGCTGCTGTTCAGGTGAGCAATGTTGCAAATGAAAAGGTAACAGTCGTGTCAAAAGGAAATGCCGTTCAGGCAAAGACTGTGTCTGTTGCTGATTTCCTTGCAAACAAGTATGAGGGCCAGTATGTTGCCATCGAGGGTGTACAGGTTGTTGAGGCTGACCTTGCAAAGAAATTTGTTGAAGGTGGCGCTCACACAAGCATCAATCTTGAAACTGCCGGCGGACAGAACTTCATCGCGTTCTCATCAAAGTATGCAACATATGGCGCGACAACTGTTCCACAGGGTTCAGGTACAATAAAGGGTATCTCAGCACGTAACAACGATGCAATTCAGCTCATTTTCGCTCAGGAGTCTGACTTCGCAGGTCTTACTGGCAGCCGTTTCGTGCCTGGCCAGGAGCCAGAGCAGCCAAGCTCTGCTGTGAAGACTCTTACGAATGCAGAAATCTGCGCTGCTTTGACATCGACTTCTTCTTCATATGTTGAGTACACAATTCAGTCTGCATCTGGAGCCTGGACGGTAAATGCATCCCAGCTCAATACCAATACATTCCTTCAGTGCCGTGGAAAGAAGGGTGGCTATATTAAGACACCTGTGTTCGACAAGGATATAAAGTCTGTGACTATTCACTTCACAACTGCAAAGTCAGTATACGCAGATAATGTTTATTGTGCATTCCCGTCTACATGGACAGCTCCGACAGCTGATGCTGCATATCCTGATACAGGAAATGTAGGAAAAGCTGTGACTGATGGCACTCAGAGCTTGACAATTCCGGTTGCGGCAGGTAACAAGCAGGTGTATATTTCCATTATCGGAACATTTTCATACTATCTTGACCACATAGATGTAGCATTCTAACGATTTAATCAATATACTCTCATTTCGGCGGCCGGTTTGTTAACCGGTCGCCGTTTTTTTGTCATATGCTTAAATTTTTGTTTGTGTATTGGAGGGAAGATGTTATCTTTGTAAGCTTATGCAAATCAGCAAATAACGATAAAAACTAAATAAAGTAAAAATGAAGTTAAGAAATTTGTTTGTTGCTACTTTCGTAGCGATTGTAGCGTTGATTTCCTGTGAGGAAGTCGAACACTATGGAATTCCTAGCCTCAAGGTTAAGAGTGGTTCAGAACTGCAGTTTGATGAGTTGGGAGGTAAGCAGACGTTTACTTTCACAGCGACACGAGATTGGAAGGTGACTTCCGATGTTGACTGGGTTGTGTTTGATCCGGAGTCAGGTGTTGCTTCATCTGACGATATGACTGTTGAGGTTTCAGTCCTTCCTAATGAGGGTGTGGCTCGCAATACAGAGCTTTCGCTTTCTATCGGAATGCTTTCAAGAGCAATCAAGGTCAGCCAGGCCGGAAAGGGTGGCGCTACCATTGAAGATCTTATCGTTTACGCCAACGACTTTGACAAGGAGGAGGCTCAGAAGACTTACGGAAGCGGTGCGAGCTATCCTTATCTTGATCAGTTTGACGGATGGATCAACCATACCGGTACAGGCGTGAAGGAGGTTACCTACAACTTCTCAGGTATGTCTGCACGTTCAAACTCAACATCTGACAGCAACTATTCGGATTATGCCGGTTCGGGTAAGAACAATATGTTCTTCGGTTCAAAGGCATATCTTGCAGTCAATAAGATCGCTCTTGGCGGTTCGAAGGACTTCACTCTTACCTTCGGTACGGAGAAGTATGACGGAAACAACAAGGAGGCTCTCTTTGATCCTGCTGAGTTCCATGTTTACTTCAGTAACGATGGTGCAAAGTGGGTTGAAATTCAGTATGCATATGCCGGAACAGTTGCCGGACGTTGGAATGTAGCAACTGCTAATGTTTCCGTTCCTGAGAACACAGCAAATCTCTGGATTGCATTCAAGGCGGATGTTGCAAGTGTTTACCGTATGGATGACGTGAAACTCATGGTTTCTGAGACTGCCGGTGCTGCGGTTGATTTCAGCAAGGCTGTAGAGATAGATTTCGCTTCAGGCGGATCTGCATCAGGCGGTTCCGGTGAGGGCGAAGGAGGATCAGAGTCTGATGGAACAGCCATCTATTCAAACAACTTCGACAAGGCTGTCGCAGAAAAGACATATGGTTCAGGCTCAAGCTGGCCTTACCTTGACCAGTTTGACGGTTGGATGAATGAGGCCGGCACAGGTGCGGCAAATGTATCATATTCATACAAGGGAGCTTCTGCACGCAACAATTCTAATTCAGACGGAAGCTATTCTGATTATGCCGGTTCAGGAAAGAACAATATATTCTTCGGTACTGACGCATACTTCGCAGTTTACAATATCGCTCTTGGCGGTGCGGCAAATCTTACTCTTACATTCGGTACGGAGAAATATCTCCAGGGAACTGACAATATCTTCAAGACAAGTGAGTACCACATCTGGGTAAGCAATGACGGTGGTGCAAAGTGGGTTGAAGTTACAGGTTATTCATTTGCAGGTACAGAAGGTGGACGTTGGAACCTTGCTACAGCAAACTTTACCGTTCCATCAGGTACACAGGCTATTTCGATCTGCATGCAGGTGGATGTGGCAAGTGCATATCGTATGGATGATATGAAGCTCGTTTCATCTTCTGCCGCGGGTACAGCTCTTGATTTCTCAAAGGCAGTTGCCAAGGATTTCGGCAGCGGATCCCAGGGTGGCGGCAATGACCCTGTTACCCCTCCGACTCCAGGAACTGGCACTATGACTATTTCGCAGGTTCTTGCTCTTGGCACTTCTGCAGCTCCTTCAGGAAGTGTAATCGAGGGTGTCGTAATTTCTAATATGGACCTTAATAACCTTACTTCTAAAAAGGGAATGTATGTTCAGGATGCAACAGGAGGACTTCAGTTCTACCTTGCGGAAAATCATAGTTTCCAGTTCGGTGACAAGGTCAAGATCGATATGTCCGGAGTGAAGCTTGCAGAGTATAACGGTGCAAAGCAGATAAGTGGTCTTGCTCTCTCAAAGATAGAGAAGATTTCTTCCGGCAATGCTGTGACTCCAAAGACAGTTTCAATTGCAGACTTCCTTGCTAACAAGTATGAGGGTCAGTATATTGCGATTGAAGGTGTTCAGGTCGTTGATGCCGATCTCAGCAAGACATTCGTTGTGGGTGATGCGCATACAAGCATCAATATTGAAGACGCGAACGGCAACAAGTTCGTAGTATTCTCATCTAAGTATGCTACATACGGAAAGACTACAGTTCCTCAGGGTTCGGGTACCCTTAAGGGTATCTCATCAATCAGCAAGGGTGTTCTCCAGTTGATCTTCGCTCAGACTTCAGACTTTGCCGGACTTACAGGCAACAGATTAGGACAGGGTGGAGACAATCCTGGTGGGGACAATCCTGGTGGTGATGATCCTGTGACGCCTCCAGCTGGAGAAGGTGGCGGTAGAGCTGACTTTGAAACAATTGCCAAGACATCATCATACAAGAACTTTACTTCTACAGCCGGTTGGATTCTTACAAACTGTGCTGTTCAGGAAGGCGGTGAGAAGGATGCGAACCCTGTATATATATTGCTTGGCAAGGTTGAAGGCACTTCAACTTGGGCAAAGGCGGCTTGTATGAACGGAAAGACATCCGCAGCCGGCACCATCGAGTCTCCTGAACTCTCAGGTGGATGCGGTAAGCTTACTTTCAACTATGCCAACATCTTCACCGAATCCAATGGAGTGGACTTCAAGATTGATGTGATTCAGGGTGGTTCGGTTGTCAAGACCCTTAACATCAATGAAGACAATGTGACTAAGATGACAGCATATACATATACTGCTGATATCAATGTGAGTGGTTCGTTCAAACTTAAGTTCACCAACCTCTGTCCATCAAACAACTCTTCTTCAAACAAGGATAGAGTTTCCATCTGGAATCTCGTGTGGACCGCTCATAACTAATTAGATTTCAGTTTAGATGAAATTTTTCAATAATATATTCAAGGTTGCGGCAGTCATCATGACTGTCTGCACCTTGATTCTGTCTTCTTGCGAAAAGGTTGAGGTGCAGCAGATCGGCGTGTCTGCCAAGTCTGAGCTTTTGGGCGGAAAGACCAACCTGTCTACGTTCATCAGTGTAAAGTGTGAGGGTGCATGGACCTTGACTCTTGAGTTCGAGGATGCGCAGGATCATTGGGCAAGATTGGATGCAACATCCGGTACCGGCAGCAAGAACAGTATTCTTCTGACAGCAGACGCGAATACGTCGATTGTACGTCGCTCGTTGAATGTTGTCCTTACGGATGGGGTGAGCAAGGCAACATGCAGGATAACCCAGAAAGCCGCAGGCGAAGATGCTGAGGAAGGCGGGCAGCAGGGAGGAAGCTCGGATGAGTCTGGATCTGCAACGGGAAACACTGCTATGTCTAAGACCGGATGGCTTGAGCTTCCTGCAATGGATAATCCGGACCTTGGCTACTACAGCCACAGTTTCAAGATGAACGGCAACACCTATCGTAACTATACTTTCGGATGGAGCCAGAAGGACCGTGTAGCTCTATGGGTTGCGTATCCTCTATGTAAGTTCTATACCAATGGAAATGTCGGAAGAACAGAGGCTTGGGCGCTTGATCCGCTTTTGGGTGAAGACTCGGCAGCTCCTTTCGGAGGTTATGCCGGCAGTTATGCCAGAGGACATCAGGTGGCTTCGGCTGACCGACAGTGCTGCTATGAAGCCAATGCGCAGACTTATTATGGTACCAATATGACTCCGCAGCTCAATGCGCACAATGCGCAGATATGGGCTGACCTGGAGGGTAAGGTAAGAGGCTATGCCAACACATCAGACACAACATATGTGGTTACCGGTGTCATGGTAAGTGCAACCAGCAAGAAGGAGAAGGATTCGTATGGGCAGAGCGTGACAATCCCTGATGCCTATTTCAAGGCTGTGCTCAAATACAGCACGTCTTCGACTATGGGTACATGGAATGCGGCAGCGTTCTATCTCGAGCATAGGGCATATACCGGTAGTATCAGCAAGGAGCATTCAATGTCGATTGATGAGCTTGAGAAGATCACTGGCTTTGATTTCTTTGTGAACCTTCCTGCCAAGATAGGTGCTGATCAGGCTGCCAAGATTGAGGCTGCAGATCCGGCGAATTCATCAGTTTGGTGGTAAAGATAAGATGTATGAAAAAGATATTAATCGTTTTTGCAGCGCTGGTGCTGTTCTGCACTGGAGCTGACGCCCAGAAACAGGGCAACCAGAATCATGTCATCGGATTCTACAACCTTGAGAATCTCTTTGACACTTACAATGATCCGGCAAAGAACGACGAAGAATTTCTGCCGGAGGGCAAGAATAAATGGACTGATGCCAAATATCAGAAGAAACTCAGCAACATGGCCAAGGTCATCAAGGCTATGAAGGATGAGAACGGTATGTGGCACGCTCTTCTAGGAGTATCAGAGATAGAGAACCGCCTGGTGCTTGAAGATCTTGTTATGGATCCTCAGATCGCAGAGGCAAACTATCAGATCATCCATTATGACGGACCAGACAGACGAGGTGTGGATGTCGCTCTCCTATATAAGCCGGAGGTCTTCAAGTATATAGAAAGCGAATCAATCCCTTTTACATTTGAAGGAAGTTCGATCGACTTTATAATGGATCAGGGGCAGAAGGACTATTTCAAGACGCGTGACATTCTCATGGTACATGGTACTATTGACGGAGAGCACTTTGCAATTTATGTGGCTCATCTCCCATCGCGTGCAGGTGGAAAGAAGGGTGGAAACCAGCTTCGCGACCGTGGCGGCGAAATCATGTATGATCATGCTATGAAGATGCAGGCGAAGTATCCTGGAATCAAGATCGTCTGCATGGGTGACATGAATGATAATCCGACTGACCCATCAATGGCAGAGTATCTTCATGGAAAGGAGAATAAGGCCGAGGTGACCGACACTGATTTCTTCTCGCCTTTCACTTCCATGCTCAAGGCCGGTTTCGGCTCTCTTGCTTATCAGGGAGTGTGGAGCATATATGACCTTCTTCTTGTAAACAATGCTCTTGCAAATGCTACGGAAGGAACATTCGCCATAAGACAGCTTCATAAGAAAGGCTTCTATGGACGCATATTCAATCCTAAGTTCCTGACCAACCAGTCCGGACAATACAAAGGAACTCCTTACAGAACCTTCTCAAACGGATCGTTCATCGGAGGTTACAGCGACCATTATCCTACATACATTGTAATTACAAAATAATGAAAATGATAAAGAAAGTATTATTAACAATTGCAGCACTGCTTTGCTCGGTGGCGATGTTCGCCCAGAGCGACTTCGGCGGCGTCAAAGGTAAGGTTGTGAACCGTGCCGGAAGAGCCCCAATAGCAGGCGCAGAACTGGTTCTCTCTCAGAATGGTGAGATCGTTGCTTCCGCTAAGACCGATGCGGAAGGAAGTTTCCTCGTTGAGGGCCTTCAGAACGGCATTTACGATCTCAAGGTTACAGCTTCTGGCTTTCTGGATGCTAATGTCAATGTTACTGTCGAAGGTTACATCAAGGACTTGATCTTTGTCGGAATGGTCCTGGAGCAGATCGTGGCAGACGTTGATGACTCCAATTTTGCCGAGTTTGATATGGAGGATTCTGGTTTTGAGGATGCTCCATCTATTCTGTTTGAATCAAATGATCCATTTACGAGCATTGCCAGCTTCGGTTTCAGCTCGATCCGTTTCAAGAACAGAGGTTATACCAACGAGTCACAGGATGTGTATCTCAGCGGAATCAGAATGAATGATGCCATCACCGGTTACTCACCGTATTCTCTCTGGAGCGGTCTCAACGAAGCTACAAGAAGCAAGGAAAGCACTGTCGGAATCGAGGCATCTAATTATGGTTTCGGAGGATATAACGGTGTGACCAACATTCACGGTACACCGTCTTCAGTAAGACCGGGATGGCGTTTCAGCGCGCTTACCAACAGCGCACTCTACCGTCTCCGTCTTATGGCCACATACGCTTCTGGCGAGCTTGACAACGGTTGGTCATATGCCTTCAATGTTTCTGCACGTATAGGTGGAAACGACTGGGTGAAAGGTGTGTATTACAGAAACTTCGCTTACTATGCAGGTGTTGAGAAGAAGTTCAACGATGGTCACAGACTCAGCCTCGTGACTTTCGCTGCTCCTGGCCAGCGTGGTGCGCAGAACGCATCTACCCAGGAGGTTTACGACATGATGGGCGACAATATGTACAACAGTAACTGGGGTTACCAGAACGGAAAGGTACGTAACGCACGTGTCCGCAAGACATTTGAGCCTGTCACATTCCTCAAATATTCATATGCAGACGATGATATAGAGGCTTCTGCAACCCTTATGTGGCGTACGGGAAAGAATGGCTACACTGCTATGGACTGGTATGATGCACCGGATCCACGTCCTGACTATTACAGGAACCTTCCAAGCTATTTCTATATGGAGGATCCTGACTATGACCGCCAGAACTACCAGAAGTACGCATGGGCTCTTGATACATGGCAGCACCAGCTCCCTCAGTACACTCATCTGAACTGGGACCGTCTCTATCATGTGAATTCCGGCAACTTTGACGAAGTTGGTCTCCGTCGTTCTAAATATGTGATAGAAGAGCGTCGAGTAGATCAGAATGATGTTCATCTCGCAACAAATCTCAAGTGGAACATTTCAAAGAATATCACCGCTGCAGGAGGTATGACATTGAGATGGAACAGGACCGAGTATTATAAGGTTCTTGATGATCTTCTGGGTGGAAACTACTTCATCAACATCGACTCTTTTGCAGAGCGTGACTATGCGGCGAATCCGGCAATGGTCCAGAATGACCTTGATTATTATATGCAGAAAGGTTCTGCTCCAATCATCACAGAAGGACAGAAATATGGCTATGACTATTATGCCAATGTCTTTGATGAGAGATTCTGGGGAAAGCTTGCTTTTGACTTCGGCGGTTTCAAGGCAAATATTGCAGTGGAAGGCGGATACAATGAATTCTATAGGGACGGACTTATGAGAAAGGGTCTCTTTGCCGGTCTTGACGAGAACGGCAAGGAAATCGTGGTTGATGGCAAGAATCTTACCACTTATGATGCGTCAGGTAAGGTAATCACTTCAAAAGGCAAGTCTGAGGTTCAGAATTTCTGGACTTATTCGGCTAAGCTCGGCCTGCAGTATCATTTCGGCGGCGGACACAGAGTCTATGCCAACGGAGGATATTTCAATGATGCCCCTACATTCTCGCAGTCATTCATTTCTCCTCGTACCAGAAATTCGGTGGTGCCTAATCTTGAGACGATCAAGACAGTCTCTGCTGACCTTAACTATCAGTACAGCAACAATGGATACAATGTCCGCGTGACAGGTTTCTATACAAAGATCATGGATCAGAGCGACATGATGAGCTTCTATGACGATTCTCAGAACTCATTCACCAACTTCGCGATGAGCGGCATTGACCAGAGACATGCTGGCGTGGAGCTCGGCTTCAAGATACCGTTCTTCCTTCAGGGCCTTTCTCTTGAGGGTGCATTCAGCTGGGGTGAGTACATCTACACATCTGCTCCAAGAATGACCCAGACCATCGATAACAGCGCAGAAGTCGTTGCTGACAATGCTCTCGTGCCGTTCTGGGCAAGTCATCCTGTATTCAAGAAGAATGTCGTTGACGGCAAGACCGTATATGAGACAGATGCAGAAGGTGACTATGTCGTTGACAGATGGCAGAAGCACTATGTGCCTTCGACTCCTCAGCTTGCGGCTAATCTCGGATTCAACTACAGGACAAATTCTTACTGGTTCTTCGAAATCGATGCACAGTATTTCGCAAACTCATATCTCGACATGAACCCTCTCTACAGAACAGATATGGCTGTTGCAGGTCCTGATGGAATCGCAACACCGGTAGAGATCGAGTATATGGCTGCACAGGAGAAGTTCGATCCGGTATTCCTTCTCAATGCAAGTGTCGGAAAATCGTGGTACATCGACCGCAAATACAATTTCGGATTCTCTCTCAATCTCCAGAACATCACCAACAACAAGTGCGTGAAGACTGGTGGATATGAGCAGACACGTCTGATAGACAGCAAGAGTGCCGAGAGATACTACAGATTTGATTCGAAGTATTTCTATATGCAGGGTATTAACTATATGTTGAACCTCTATTTCCGATTCTAACATGAAAAGAATTTATACAATAATATTTGCAACGGCGGCACTCTTTGCAGGATGTGAGGAGTTTCAGCCTGTGTTCACCGGCAAATATCCTGTGCCGGAGGCATCTAGAATATATACGGATGCTGATTTCGGAGAAATCACCCCGATTTCTGCCGTGAAGCAGATGTATATCGACAACAACAGCAAGCCGTATGACATCATAGATGACTGTGTCATCAAGGGTCAGATCATCTCGTCTGACAAGGAAGGCAATGTCTACAAGAGTTTCTATATTCAGGACGAAACAGCCGGAATAGAAATCAAGATGGGTAAGAACGGCCTTTACAATGATTACAAGGTGGGTCAGTATGTCTATGTGGATTGCTGCAATCTTACAGTCGGAGCCTATGAGGGCATGATTCAGATCGGCTACAAGGATGAAACAGGAGAGTATGAGACTGCTTACCTCGAACATCAGATTCTTATCGACCTCCACGTATTCCAGGGCGCGATGGCCTCTGAGGATGATATCATCAAGCCGGTGACTCTTGCCGGTGAGAACATCTATGACAAGAAGCATCTCGGAACACTCGTGACTATCGAAGGCCTCAAATATTCAAACAAGGTGTTCCTGATCGGATACATCAATCCAAACATTGTTGATGAAGCCAAGAAGAAGGGCAATGACAACCGCTTCTTCCTGGATGATGAGGATCCTGACAACTGGGGAATCACATCATGGGCCATGTCAGAGACGCTTTTCAAGGAGCATGTGATGAACGGTGACTTTGACAATGTAGTGATGAACGACGGAGTCAAGGTTGCAGACCGCAAGCACCTCATCATCCCTCAGCCATACACCATGAACCAGTACTTCGAGATGCCGGGCTTCACAGGCAACAGAAAGTATCTTCAGGTACGTTCAAGCGGATACGCAAGATTTTCAGACATCAATATACCTTCTCCTGTGCTCTCAGGTGAACAGACAGTTACATTCACTGGTGTGCTTACAGAGTTCGACGGTGAACTTCAGTTCACCCTCATCGACCTCAGCGGCGTGAAGAAGGCAGATGGTTCACCTTGGTATGATGAAAACAATAGGGAAATCAAATAATGTGGACTTGACATGAAACGTGTACTGAAACTTTTCTTTACAGCTATGGCGGCAGTATCATGCATGGACAGCAACCCATTCCTTTCTGAGTGGGAAACACCATACGGAATTCCTGATTTCTCTGCAGTACAGGAAAAACATTATATCCCGGCTGTTGAGGCAGGTATAGCTCAGCAGCAGGCCGAGATCGAGGCTATCATCGCAAATACAGAGGAACCGACTTTTGCCAATGTCGTAGAGGCATATGAGAAGTCAGGTGCTATCCTTGACCGCGTGACAGGTGTCCTCTTCAACCTTTCGGAGACAGACGCAACTGCTTCCCTTCAGGCAATCGTAGAGGAGGTTCTTCCGCAGCTTTCAGCCCATTCTGACAATATCTTCATGAATCCTGACTTCTATAAGAAGGTCGAGGTTCTTTACAATGACATGGAGAACCTTGGTCTCAACCAGGAACAGAAGATGGTGCTTAAGAAGCTCTACAACAGCTTTGTGAAGAACGGTATCGCTCTTGGCGAGGCTGAGCAGGCGCGCATGCGTGAGATCAACATGGAGCTCTCGTCTCTTTCGAACACCTTTGGTAACAGACTTCTTGCTGAGAACAATGCATTTGCACAGGAGTTTGGCGTAGCTATTTCCGAGTATGCCGGAGCAATGGCGTCTACAGCTGACCGTGCCCTTCGTGAGAAGATGTTCAAGGCATATTCTTCACGCGGCAACAACGCAAATGAGAATGATACCAAGGAGCTTGTCATGAAGATGATGGCCCTTCGCGTAGAGAAGGCGAATCTCCTCGGATATGAGAATCCGGCTCAGATGATCCTTATCGACAAGATGGCCGGCAACCCTGAGACTGTTGATGCTTTCCTTGCCGGAATCATTGCTCCTGCAGTGGAGAAGGCCAAGGCTGAGATCGAAGATATGCAGGCAGTCATGGATCAGGACATCAAGGCCGGTCTTCTTCCTGAGGGTTCTAAGATCGAGCCATGGGACTGGGCATATTACACAGAGAAGGTGCGTATGGCAAAGTACGCTCTTGATGAGGAGCACACCAAGCCATATTTCCAGATGGAGAATGTCCGTCAGGGCGTATTTGACCTTACAACTAAACTCTTCGGCCTTCAGTATGAGAAGATTGAGGGTGTCGCCGTTTATCATCCTGATGTTGAGGCATTCAAGGTGTCTGATGCTGATGGATCGCTCATCGGCGTGATTCTTACTGACTATTTTCCTCGCAGCACCAAGGGAGGTGGTGCATGGATGAACAACTTTGTCAATCAGGAGATCGTATCGGGCGTAGAAACCCGTCCGGTGATAGTCAATGTCGGTAATTTCAGCAAACCTGCAGACGGAAAGCCCTCGCTTCTTACTCTTGATGAAGTCGGCACCATGTTCCATGAGTTTGGCCATGCGCTTCATGGCCTGTTGAGCCAGTGCACGTACAAGAGCGTGAGCGGCACATCGGTTCCACGTGACTTTGTGGAACTTCCATCACAGATAATGGAGAACTGGGCATTCCAGCCTGAAGTGCTTGCAATGTATGC
>JAEIGA010007491.1_pt1 | contig 16572 bp, 16 predicted proteins | sample 9270691 | NCBI WGS metagenome assembly JAEIGA01 (sample SAMN17057246, study PRJNA624740) | gut metagenome | biome: biome; isolation source: fecal sample | host: Bos grunniens | place: China: Xizang | collected 2019
CATCAGTCTTACCGCAGATTCCATATCATCCGGTTCCCAATCTGCCGGAGCTATGTCCGTCAGGACAACTATTCTCGGTTTCAAACCCAAATCGTCATTCACGCCACACTGCACTGATGTTCCGCAGGAAACAGTCACCGCTGACGCAATTGCAATGGCAAGTTCAAGATATACTTTTTTCATATCAGTACATATTTTAACATTAATGAAACTTCTTCTACATAATCTCCGTTTACTACGCAGAAAATATTTTTGTAAATTTACTGCAATTTATTAGATAAAGATCATTCACTTTCAGAAAAATGGCAGTCTGCGCAATGTACAGATTCGACAGAGCATAAGGAAATTCAAAATATTTTCAGATATCAAAAGTCTTTACTATCTTTGCAGCCTAATTATTAGTTATTTAGACAGTGGAACCTCCCAGTCCTATAGTTAACAATCAGCAGATTACCGCGGATCAGACTTCTGACGATCCGTTGTCCAACAGCGTATTTATGGTTATGGGCAGTACTTCTGACGAAAGTCAGGAGGCGTTTTCCGTGTGTGCCTGGTCGGCGCGCACAGGTCTGTCGTATATAGGCACACCGAGTTCCACACTCTCATAGAACATTATTTATATATGGCACTATATTTAAGAAAGAAACTTGAAAACAAGGCGGAAATAGCAGTTTGGCAGGTCACGGAGACCGAAGACGAGCTGCGTAACCTGGTATCGGTACCTACAGATGAACTGGAGGAAATCTCACTCTACAGAAATGAGAACCACAGAAAGCAGAAACTTGCAGTAAGGGCTCTCCTTAACGAGATGTTTGAGGAGAAGATGTATCTCAATCACCACGACAACGGAAAACCTTACCTTGAAAACAGCGTGACCAACATCAGCATCACGCATACAGACAAATATGTGGCTATCATCATCAGTGATGACGACGAGCTCGGCATTGACGTGGAGTCTCTCGACAGGGATTTTTCCGCAGTGGAGAAGAAGGCTCTTTCAGAAGACGAGATCGACGATCTCGAGAAGGAGAAGAGAAACGAGCAGCTCGCGATCTACTGGTGTGCAAAGGAAGCCATCTTCAAGAGAATGTCACAGAACAGAGTGGATTTCGCCGAGCAGATCGAGGTGGAGAAGTTCAATGTCCGCAAGGAGGGAGAGCTTGAGGCTACATTCATCCACAAGGACGAACACGAGGAAGACTTCGAACTTGAATATATGATCTTCGACCGCCATGTACTCGTATGGCTGGTAGGATAGAAATTATAATATTTCTAATTTAGAATTTTAATAACACCTTGCTGACCAGACAGTTGGCAGGGTGTTATTATTTTTGTTAATAACTTTTATTGGAGAATTCCAATGATTTGACATATATTTGTCCTACTGTATTCAAGGCAGCCTTCACGCAAGGAAAACATCCGGATTCATAACACACCGACGGGTCTCTTGGCTTAGAGATCATGTCTTATTGACACTCATACACTTATGGTAAAGCACGTGGTAAAGCGCGACGGAAGAGTCGTGATATTTGACAACAGGAAGATAGTTGACGCCATCCTCAAGGCCATGAATGTGACCGAAGAGGGAGAGGACATAGTACTCGCTGCCGAGATTGCATCGGCAATATCGAAGATCAATGTCGATAATATGAGCGTTGAGGCCATCCAGGATCAGGTCGAATATGAACTGATGAACAGCCCGCGCAAGGAAGTGGCCAAGAAATACATAGCCTACCGCAACCAGCGTAATCTTGCCAGAAGTGCGAAATCGCGTGAGATCTTCCAGGAAATCATCGACGCCCAGGCGACTGAGATCACCCGCGAGAATGCCAATATGAATGCCGATACTCCGGCAGGAATGATGATGAAGTTCGCTTCAGAATCAACAAAGTCATACGTTGACGAGTGCCTGCTGTCAGAGGACGTAAAGGAGGCAGTGAAGAACAACTACATCCATATCCACGACAAGGACTACTACCCAACCAAGAGTCTTACCTGCATCCAGCATCCTCTGGACAAGATCCTTAAGGACGGATTCTTTGCGGGTCACGGCGAGTCTCGTCCGGCAAAGAGGATAGAGACAGCCAGTATTCTCGGATGCATATCCTTGGAAACCGTACAGAACGAGATGCACGGAGGTCAGGCCATTCCTGCATTCGACTTCTATATGGCTCCGTTCGTAAGGAAGACCTTCCAGGAGGAGCTTGACAAGATCGGTGAAATCAACGGAGAGAACTACGCCCGCCTTTACGATGTGAAGATCGACGATTATCTCAAGCGTGACCTCATCGGAATCCAGGGAGACGACCGTGTGATACAGCACGCCATGAATATGACCGTCAGCCGCGTACATCAGTCGATGGAGGCATTCGTACACAATATGAATTCAATCCATTCACGCGGAGGAAATCAGGTCGTATTCAGCTCTATAAACTACGGAACAGACACCTCGGCTGAAGGACGATGCGTGATCAGAGAGATCCTCAACACCACATACGAAGGAGTCGGAAACGGATCTACGGCAATCTTCCCTATCCAGATATGGAAGAAAAAGCGCGGAGTGAGCTATCTGCCCGAGGACAGGAACTATGACCTCTACAAGTTTGCATGCAAGGTGTCCGCACGCCGTTTCTTCCCTAATTTCGTGAACCTCGATGCTCCGTTCAACCACCACGAGCTCTGGAGGGCAGATGACCCTGAAAGATACAAGTGGGAAGTGGCTACGATGGGATGCCGTACCCGAGTATTCGAGAACCGTTTCGGTCCAAAGACTTCGATAGGACGCGGCAACATTTCATTCACTACCGTGAACATCGTGAAGCTGGCTATCGAGTGTATGGGCATCGGGAATCAGGAGGACAGAATCCACGAATTCTTCAAGAAACTCGACTGGGCTCTCGAAATAGCGGCAAAACAGCTCAACGAAAGATTCAACTTCCAGAAGACCGCTCTCAAGAAACAATTCCCTCTTCTTATGGGATCACTTTGGATGGACAGCGAGAAGCTTTCCGACAATGACACCATCGAAGCTGTACTCAACCACGGAACTCTCGGAATCGGATTCATCGGTCTTGCTGAGGCACTGATCGCACTGATCGGAAAGCATCACGGAGAATCTCCTGAGGCTCAGGATCTCGGTCTTCGCATAGTAACATTCATGCGCAGCAAGATCAACGAGTTCTGCGAGACATACAAGCATAACTTCAGCGTACTCGCTACCCCTGCGGAAGGCCTTGCAGGCCGTTTCACCCGCGGCGACAAGAAGAAATTCGGCATAATACCGGGAGTGACCGACAAGGACTATTATACCAACTCGAACCACGTTCCGGTGTACTACAAATGTACGCCTAAGCACAAGGCAGAGATCGAAGGACCATATCATGCACTCACCGGCGGCGGACATATCTTCTATGTGGAGATCGATGGAGATGCCACCCATAATCCTGAGGCGATAATGAACATCGTCGATCTTATGGACAGGTACGATATCGGATACTGCTCAGTCAATCACAACCGCAACCGCTGCATGGACTGCGGCTTCGAGAATGCAAAGGAAGGACTCGTCGAATGTCCTTACTGCGGCAGCCACAATATCGACAAACTCCAGCGCATCACCGGTTATCTCGTCGGCACCACCAGCCGATGGAACGGCGGAAAGCTCGCCGAGCTCCGCGACCGCGTCGTACACGAGTAATATTATTTATAAGGAATTATAGAGACGGTGCCTGGAACGGCATCGTCTTTTTGTTCTGTGAGATGTATGATCCTCTGATTGGAACTTCCTCTGAAATGGAGTTCGGGATCTCTCTTTTCTAAAATGAAAGGACCGTCCACCAATGTGTCGATATATGGAAGAATCCTGCTCAGACGTTCGTCCGCAAGTATTTCCTCGTAGGTGAAGCCTGTATAGCACCAGATGTTCTTGCCTGTCTCCTCCTTTATACGGCGAGCCAGCTCCGTGAATGCCTCAACCTGATAGAGAGGATCACCTCCGGAAAAGGTCACATCGGCGAACTCATCTGCCTTGACCACATCCAGAAGCTCATCAACGGAGACTTCGCGGCCGCCGGCGAAATCCCAGGACTGGGGATTATGGCAGCCCGGACAATGATGGGCACATCCCGCACAATAGATCGATGTGCGGAAGCCCGGCCCATCAGCCATTGTTTCCTCCAATATATCAAGTATCCTTACCTTCATAGTGGCAGCTATTCTCCTATATATCAATAACTTATCAATTACGCCTGCTGCACAAATACAGCAGGCATCTAAAATAAATCACTGATAATCAGCGATTTAACGGGCTCAATATTTATCAAGAGGGTGCGGACGGATGTCATCCCAGGAACGGATGGCCTCGTAGGCCTCTCGAGAGCCATAATATGCACGGAACTTTTCTTCATCATTGGCTACCCACCACTGAGTGCCGAGTCCATTCTCGAAAGCAAAAGGCTTCATAAACATCTTCACCGCCCAAGCCGGAGCCAGAAACGCCAGCCTGTAGAACCACGGCAGCTTCGACTTCATCGACGCAAAATATTCATCTACAGGGGTATATAATCTGAAATGCAGGATTTCATCAAGCTTGTCGGCATCCTTGTACCACATACCATGGAAATTCTTCAGAGCAAACCACTGAGGCTCGAAGACCTTCTCAGGTGAAGGAAGACCGAGTGAAGAAAGCATACGGTTCATGAACTCGTAATTGGTCATACGATACTCCGCACCGCTGCTGATATTGTATGCCTTGTTCCAGAAATCCTCCGGCACCCACTCCTCGCATACATTGGCGAGCAGGCGGCCAGAATCCTCTATCGTTGCCCATTCCAGCACTCCCCCCATCGGCACATGGAAGGCAGTAGGATTTACTACGCTCAGGATGCCCGGATACAGGATTCCGCTCTGCCTCAATGAAACCCAATGCTTCAGTCCTGCCGAAGCGAAAATCTCCTCGGAGCGTATCTTGGAAAGGGCATACTGGTCGAAGAGAGCAGGCGTCTGAGGATCATCGGCACTGCCCCAATGATGAGGAGGATTCCTGTCACCGTACTGAGCGACAGAGCCTATATAGACCACCTTCATCTCTGATGCATTCGGCTGAGCAAGCACCGCCCTGACCACATTCTGTGCAGATCCGACATTGACCTTCAGCGTCTTTTCGGGATAGTAATCCGCTGCAGGAGAGACCATTCCACCCACATGAAGGACATAATCAGCCCCTGTCACGCCGGTGAACACATCCTCATACCTCATCATATCTCCCCACACCACCGACACTGACGGATCCGAAAGATAAGGCGCAAGCTTTTTCCTGTTCCTGCTGCTGTCTCTGGCAAGAATCCTGATATCGAACCTATCCTTCCTCTTATATAATTCCTGAAAACCGGCCCAACCCATATTTCCTGTGGCACCGGTGATGAATACTGTCTTTTTCATAAATGTCATCTCAGCCATTGCTCCGGATTCTGCGGATCCTTTCCTTTCCAGACCTCAAAATGAAGCTGTGTCTGTCCGTTGATCGTATCTATCGTTCCAAGAGTCTGTCCTGTCTTCACCTTGGCTCCGGCCTTCACCGAAACACTCTTCATCTTGCAGTATAGAGTGAAGTAATTGCCGTGCTGCACAAGGACGCACTGATTGTATCCCGGCATCACAAAAACCTGTGTCACGACACCGTCAAATACCGCCTTTACATCCGTACCCTTGGAAAGAGCTATATCCACTCCATTATTAGGCGGAAGCTCAAGACTCTTGTACACAGGATGGTACTGCTTGCCGAAACGGCTCATCACAGGTCCTTCGGCCGGCCACGGAAGCTTACCCTTGTTATTTGCGAATTCTCCGTCAAGCTTCATATCCACCGGAGCCCTCTCCTTATCCTTCTTCTTCTGATCGTCCGTCTTCATAGCCTGGGCAATGATACGGGCAATCTCTCTGTTGAGCGCATTGACCTCCTTCTTCTTTGCAGCCAGCTGATTCTGGTATTTCTTTCTGTCCTTCTGCAGACGCTTCACGACGGTATCTGCATTGGACTCATCCTTACGCAGCTGATCGACCTCCTTCTGTCTTGCAGCCTTGACCGCCTCGGACTCCTTCTTCATCCGCGCAAGCCTTTCCTTCTGCTGATTGAGTTCCTCCTGCATTCCCTTGATCCTTTGAGCCTCAGTCTTCATCTGCGAAGAAAGATTTCGGAAATATCCTAATCGGCGGAATGCCTGACCGAGATTCTCACTTGCGAACATATACATATACCACACGCGTGCATCACGGTTCTTATATACGCTCATCACAAGGCGGGAATAATGAGAAGTCAAGGTATCGATCCTCACCTGAAGGCGATGTATCTCCCTGTTGGTCAGATATATGCTGTCATTGTAACGCTTCACTTCGCGGTCAGCCTCGGTCACGAGAGCCTTTCTGTTGGAAATCTTTTTGCGTATCAGAGTAAGATCTGAAAGCATAGAACTGCTTTGAGATGCGTTTTCAGCCAGCTGCTTGTCTATGATGGCTATTTCCCTTTCAAGCCTCGCCTTCTTCTCTTGCTGGGCACGTGTATCCTGGGCATACGCACCGGATGCACACACCAGAAGCAGCAGCACTGCCGAAAATATTTTCAGAATACGTTCCATCATTTCTTCATCGATTGTTTTCTTTCTCTGACCCTCTCCTCCAGATCAGGAACATCCCCGTCATTCTTCTTCAACGCCATGTTCCAGTAAACCATAGCAAGGTCATATTCCTTCAATGCATACAGCACCTCGGCATAATGGTCCATTATCACCACACTATCCTTGCCGCCGTACAACATGGCGTGCTTGAAGAACGGCTTGGCTTCCAAGGGCTTGCCCTGCAGATAGAGGATCCATCCGAATGTATCGAGATAAGTGGCGTTGTCAGGTTCTGCCTCGATGGTCTTCTTGCTCATCGTGTAGGCCTTCTTCAGATTCTTGCCCTCCACACTCAGATAGTAGGCGTAATTGTTCAGCACGTAGATATAGTCGGGATTTATCTTAAGAGCCTTGTCATAAGCCTTGTAGGCCTTCTTGTCGTCTCCAAGCTGATGGTATATGTCACCCATGGTAGACCAAGCTCTCAATGTCTTGGAACTGTCATGCGGAGCCACCTCCAGCACCTTCGTACATATATCCAGCACCTTGTCGTAAGCCTTCAGATTATAATCTCCCACGCTCGCCATCTCGAGGAATGCTGTCTCCTGAGGGAACTTTCCAAAGGCCGCACGCCCCTCCACCGAAAGATCTTCCCATTGCTCGGCATACATCAGGAACTCCACATAATTGGCAGCTGCCGAGAGACTCTCCGGCCAGTATTCGAGATTGGCCTTGAAATGCTCCTTGGCCTTGTCCTTCCTGTCGGTGGAATAATAATACACAGCAGCGGTCTGGAGCAGCATACTGTCTTTGGGATGCACCTGAAGGGCCTTATCCATCACCGAATCAAGCTGAGGCATAAACGAACTGATGAACTTCGGATCCGTTCTCTGAACGACAGCCATAAGGTAGTCGCTCTTTGCGGCCGGCGGTCCGTCAGCACCTGTCACATATTTGTCCAGTACATCGAAATATGCCTCGTACTGTCTTGTAAGCCTCAGGGTCTCGGCCTTTCCCAGCAGGGCTGGAGAATAGTCCGGTGCCAGATCGAGAGCCTCATCGTAATACCTCAAGGCAGTGGAGTCATTGTACATCGACATCTGGTAGTCCGCCAAAGTAGAAAGCACATAGGGCGAAGAATACTCCTCATTGAATTCCTCAAGCGACTTGTAGGCATCCTCCTGTCTGTCCAGCATCCTCAGCAGATTGAAACGATAGACAGCTATGGACTCCGTCATACCGAAGACCGTCTCAATCTCCTTGAGGGTAGTCAGAGCCTTTTCATATTCCTTCTGGGAAGCATACATCTCCACAAGATCGAAATAAAGGTCGCTCTTCTTGGGGAAATCCTCCAGAAGCTTCTCATACATATCCAGGGTAAGCTCCGGGCGTGATGTCAAGGAATAGAGTCTTGCCAGTCTGTAACGATACCAGAAATTGTCCGGATCCAACTCCGAAGCCATTCTGAGTCCCTGCTCTGCCATTTCCAGATCATCCGATGCTATCGCGCACTGGGCGATATAATACCACGCGGCATCATTCTCCGGATCGGCGGCAATCACTTCCTGAAGTATCTGCACCGCTCCCTTGATGTCCCTATCATTGTATTTCTCGACAGCCGTAAGGATCATATTGCCTTCGACTGCCCCTTCCCTCACGGTTTGAGCCGTGGTCACGGAAGAGGCCGACAGCAGCATCATGGCTGAAAAGATAATATATATAAGGTGTCTGTCCATATTCTTCATTATGATAAGAAAACATACAAAAATAGCATTCAATTTCGGGAAATTGCATATTTTTGGAAAAAATGTGCCTGCTATGCAACATTCAGGGTCCTTTTTGCATCTATATCAGGCACAAACAAAAGAATAACCTTCGGGACCCAAACAAGAAGACCGTGGTAGAAAACCCTGATTTACAACTGATTGATTTGTGCATAAAAGGAGATCGAGCGTCCCAGAAGGCCTTATACGACCGGCTGGCACCTCGTATGTTCCCTTTATGCATACGTTATATTGGTGACAGGGATGCAGCCGAGGACATCCTTCAGGAGGGGTTCATAACGTTATTCACACGACTGAAGGACTACAAGGGAGACGGTTCCTTTGAAGGATGGGCAAGAAAGATCTTTGTAAATACTGCACTTATGAGCCTGAGGAAGAAGGACGCGCTGAAGATGAGCGAAGAGCTTGATGTGGCGAGAGGAATGAGAGCTGACACTCCTACACAGAGCCAGAACATCGGATACAAGGATCTTATGAAGCTGGTGACGGAGCTGCCCGACGGATACAGAACCATCTTCAATATGTACGCGATAGAGGGATATTCTCATAAGGAGATCGGAGAGATGCTCGGAATCACGGAGACTACGTCAAGGACGCAGCTCAGCAGAGCAAGGATCTGGTTGCAGAACAAGATAAAGGAGATTGAAAATGTTTGAGGAAAACAATAATATCAATGAGTTTGACCTGATGGTCAAGTCGATACTGGACGAAGGACAGGAGGAGGTTCCTGCCGGCGTCTGGGAGGCTGTGTCCGATGGTCTCGACAAGGCTGCAAGCCGCAAGGCCGTAGTAATATGGTTCCGACGTGCAGCCGTCAGCGTTGCTGCCGCAGCCGCAGTAGCGGTGGCCGTGATATTCAACATAAAGCCGGAGACTGATATAATTCCTATGGACGGCGGGGACGGACTCATCGCTGTTGCCGGACAGGCTGAAAAGCCGGAAGGAGAGGAACCTGGTTCGGACAATGTATATGCCGAGCCTCTGATTGCACAGGGAAGGACTGCTTCAGCAACAGCTCCTGTAGCAGAAGGCAGGATTCCTAAGACGGCTGCAGAAGCCATCACATATTCGGACGCAGAGCCGGAAGAATCACAGGAAATCACTGACAGTCAGACTATTGAGCAGACTGAACAGACTAAGCAGCCGGAGCATCGCGATACAGCTGCAGAGACCGCTCAAGAATATTTCCCTGAAGACTGGGGAGAAGAAGAGGAGACAGCTGAAAGGAATATTTCCCTGATGCTCTCGGGACTTGCAAGCACCAACAGCACACAGAGCAAGAACAGGATAGCCCCGATGAAGGCTCCTACAGTAACATCGGCACCTAAGAACACCGGTGTCACAGAGACAAGCACCAATTCCACTTACGGCCTCCCGTTCTCAATCGGAGCCGGAGTAAAGATAGGGCTTTCACCTCGCTGGTCGATCGGAACAGGTGCGAACTACACCATTCTTTCACGTCAGTTCTACGGCAAATACATCCTTGTGGACAAGAACGGACGAATCGAAGAGTCCACCTCATCAGACATCCGCAACACTCAGCATTTCATAGGAATACCTGTCAATGCATATTACGACATCGTCGATAAGGAGAGGCTCAACCTCTATGCATACGCAGGAGGAACATTCGAGAAATGCGTATCGGACAATTACAGAGTCCTCAACACATCCATCCATCACAAGGAAAAGGTAAAGGGTCTGCAACTTTCAGCCAATATCGGTCTCGGAGTGGAGTTTATGCTCGGAAGAAATCTCGGAATATACATCGATCCTTCGCTGAGATACTATTTCGACTGCGACCAGCCTAAGAGCATCCGTACGGTGCAGCCTCTTATGCTCGGATTTGAAATGGGAATCAGGGCAAGACTTTAATCATCTGCCTTCAATGATATTTCTCGCCAAGGTATTGGCGCATACGAAATCCTTCAGCTGCTGACAATCAGGCTGAAGGATTGTATTTTTATCCCCCTGCCAGAGCATTCTTCCCTGATGGATGAATCCTATCTTGTCGCCGATTTCAAGAATGGAGTTCATATCATGGGTGTTGACCACCGTGGTCATATTGAACTCCTTGGTCAGATCGCTGATGAGGCGGTCTATAAGAATAGATGTATATGGATCCAGTCCGGAGTTAGGCTCATCGCAGAAGAGATATTTCGGATTCAGAGCAATGGCACGGGCGATGCCGACACGTTTCTGCATACCTCCGCTGAGTTCATTGGGGTATTTATCGTCAGATCCGATGACATTCACCTTCTCAAGGCAGTATTGAGCTCTTTCCCTTCTCTGAGCCGGCGACCAGTCAGTGAAGAATTCCATAGGGAACATCACATTCTCTATCACGGTCGCAAAGTCAAAGAGGGCACTGCCTTGGAAAAGTATACCGATATTCTGGCGCAGCTGCATCTTTTCTTTTTCGGTCATCTGGGACAGTTTCCTGTCGTCATAGCTGATATCTCCGCTATCCGGCTGCAACAGGCCGATAAGGTTCTTAAGAAGCACGGTCTTGCCCGAACCGCTGGCACCGATTATCATATTGCACTTGCCCTGCTCGTATGTAACGGATACATCCTTCAAGACCTGTACTCCGTCGAAACTTTTGTCAAGATTCTCTACCTTAATCATTTAGTAAAGCATTAACTGGGTGACTATCAGGTCAGCAAGCAGGATGAGTATGCTGGTGACCACAATCGCTTTAGTGCTCGAACGTCCCACGCCAAGCGATCCTCCCTTTGCATAATAGCCGTTGAAGGCTGCAATGGAAGATATCATAAAGCAGAAAAGGGAGATCTTGAAGCAGCTGTAGAAAATATAGAATCCGTTGTAGAACGCCTTGATGCCGGTGATGTATGAGGCCGTCGGGATGATCTGGGTAGTCTCCACCACGAGGTAGCCGCCTACAAGACCGAGAGCGAGGCTCAAGAGCATCAGAAAAGGGCTTAGGATGGTAGTTGCGACGACCTTGGGGAGGACAAGGAATCCGGCGGAATTCACGCCCATCATATCCATCGCATCTATCTGTTCGGTAATGCGCATGCTTCCGATTTCCGAAGAAATGTTCGAGCCCATCTTGCCGGCCAGGATCAGTGCCACCATAGTCGAGCAGAACTCCAGAATAAGGCTCTCCCTGACCATATAGCCGATATACATCTTGTCTATGATCGGATTTTCGAGATTGGATGCTGTCTGGATCACCAGCACTCCACCGATGAACAGGGATATGACTCCCACCAGAAGAATTGATGAGATGATGAGCTTATCAGCTTCGTTGACGAATTGTCTGAAGAATATCCTCCATTTCTCAGGTTTCCTGAACACCTGTTTCAGAAACAGAAGATACCGTCCGACCGACTCTAATGATTTCTTAAGCATACGTTTCTGTTTTCCGCTGCAAAGTTACAATTTTTCGGAAAACCTCATAAACGTAAGGATGCCATATCGCTCCATATAATATTTGCGATGCAATGGGAAGAGATGAAACAATTACTCCTGCAATTTGTCAAATTCTGTATATCTGTTCATTTATTGTTCTGCTCTGTTTGCAGACAGTACCAAAAGCGTCGGTACATAAAACGATTGTTTCTTGTACCAACGGTGATGATTTAGGGCATTCTGATGTGCGATTCGAGACCGCGGGTACATAAAAACCAGGGGTCTTGTACCGTGGCATCGTAATGAGAAGCATTTTAAAGATTCTTCGCTAAGGCTCAGCAACTTAGTCGGTTAACTGGACGCAGCGGACGGAGCGTCCTTGTGCACGTGTTTCTACATTTGTACCGACAACATCATCATTGCCACAATCGAAATACAAAGTAAGAGCATCATATTCATAATTTGCGCCGGATGACCAATAATAACCACAGCATCCTCTTGCTGAGGCTGAACCGTCAGCATAACGACGACCTGCTGCAGGGAGAAATACCTTTGACACATCCAGATCGCAAGGCAATGGGCCACTGAACCAGTAACCATTCTGGCCATCGTCATTGGTAGTAGAGGAAGAATGATTCTGTATCAACTCTTTCAACTCGGCGGATGTAGGGACACGCCATCCGTCAGGACAAGGATCATATTCACTCTTGACCGGAATCATTTCCGAACCGGAATTCCACAATGTCCCATCAGGAGAATTCATCCAATCATAATTAAGCTCAGATCCGGCTGTCCAAAAGACATAATCACAAAAGTCTTGATTTCCTATCTCCTTCGAAACACCGCCCTGCATCATTACAGGTACACTTGCATCCGAATACTCGCCTGCAACATTATGATCTGCATCATGTAAGGAACCATCGTAACCCTGACCATATATCCTGCCCCACTGATACAACTTGCCATACTTGAAGTCCGTGGCGTGATATCCGCAATTCACGGGAGCCCAGATGGTCCCGCCTATCTTCACGCCTTTGCCGTGATTGATATCATATTCATCAACATAATCGCAGAGTACAGGCTTTATCAATTCAATTTCAGGCATAACAAGAAGCGAAGCACGATAAACCGTATTTTTCTTATTGCTCTCAAAGATATAATCATAGCCCTCGTCATCTGTCACAGTAACATAAAAACCTTCAGTAAATACCACCGGAGGAAGTATGACGACAAATTCCGTCACGCTGTCTTCATCAAGCTGAATTCCGTATGTGTAATACGATGTAACAGTGTCAGATGCAGTTGAAGACATTTTCAAGACAGGAGCAGAACCATCAGTATATACCGTGATGGTCGCATCTCCCGATAGCTTTTCCTTATTTTTTCCTTGAATTTCAATAAGGGTCACCTTGGCATTTCCTTTCATCTTCAATTTCATACCGCCACAAGCGTGACGGAATGTCAGATCATTATCAGTGCTGACAGCTACCATAGGAATACGCATATCATTATTGACGCACTCAAGACTATAGTTCGTCTGCCAACTTCTCAGATTCACATTTTTCAAGATGTAATCAGAACCTGAACGGTCACATTCAATATTCTTATCATAAGGATAAAACACAACATTATGATCCCATTCGATCCCCACAGACAAATCATCACCATTGCCGGTGGTAACCTTGGTAAATTCTGCGTAGGTCTTTCCAGCATAAGATTCAACGATAGTATACCTATGTCCGTAAGAAGACTTCATAAAGGCTATGATATCATCATAATCATCCCATCGGATGTTGTTGTCCTCATCAATATAGGTCTTGGTGGCAGCTTCCTGCTCGATCTGGGCGTAGAGGGTGGCATTGTCCGCTGTTGGGGCGGATACTTCCGGTTTGGTACAGGCGGCAAGGGTAAGTGCTGCTGCGAGGAGTATGGTTGTTTTTTTCATAATGTTTTGTGGTTGAAAGTGGATAGGATTCCCGATAAGGTCGGGGATGATGAGATCCTTCGCTGGCGCTCAAGATGACAAGGACTACCAGCTCCCGTCGTTTTCGTCGAGGGATTCGGTGCCAGCAGGATCACTGCTGCACAATACGCCTTCGGTATGGAGCTCCAGTATTTCCGCTGAAGGGGAAGCATAGAGGATATCCTGATTCGGATGGTTCAGTTCAAGTCTGTTCATATTGTTTGTATTAAAGGTCGGATGCAAATGTAAGACTTTGAAAAATACATTTCAAGTCCATATCGGTTCATTTTGCATATTGACCTGTACTATTTGCGGACAACACCTCAGGCAAGGATTTTGCAGGTACCGAATGATTTGCTAATTTTGCAGGATATTGATGACCTTATGAAGAACTTCTGCATACATATCATCACATCGGCTGTGGCACTCGTTGTGAGTCTGTCATTGCCAAGTGAGTGCTATGGTCAGATATTCGGAAAAAAGAAGAACAAGGAGGTCGTAAAGAAGCAGGCTGCAAGCGAGGCGAAGAAGAGTCCGGCAGCCTCTCCACAGGGCGGAACACAGGCCACAGAGGGGCTGATGGAATATATCATCGAGGGTAATGACACCATATACATCGACCAGATCAGGGCTTCAAAGGTCTATTCGAGACTTCCCAAGATGAAGGGCAGGGAGTGGAGGAAATACTACCGTCTGGTGCATAATTTCAGCAAGGCTTATCCTTATGCTCTTGTGGCGAAGAAGCTTGTAACTGAGGCCGACAGCACGATTGCTGCAGACAGGTTGAAAGGAATCAAAAGAGAGAAATATATAAGCAAGGTCCAGAAAGAGCTTTTCAATGTGTTCGAAGGTCAGATGAGGAATCTGACAGTAAGCCAGGGGGCCTTGATTATGAAGCTTATCGATCGTGAAGTGGGAAAATCTTCATACAATCTGATCAAGGGATACAAAAGCGGTATGACGGCCGGATTCTGGCAGGGAATAGCCAAGATGTTTGGCAGCGACCTCAAGAAGCCATACGACCCGGAAGGCGAGGATGCCGCCACAGAAGAGCTTGTAAAGATCTGGGAGGCCGGTGATTTTCCGGCATTCTATTGGTCGATTTTCTGGAAAGATCCGCCTGAAATGCCGATCCCGGAGAAATACAGATAGGAAAAGGCTCTAATTTCCGAATGTAAAGCCGCTTCCGTCAAAACAGATGTATGGAGATGAATGTATCCAGTCCTTCAGTACAAGGAAACGGGCTCCGGAAGGCATAGTCATATCGACAGGACAGTGATAATGTCCGAAAATGAAGCAGTCCACATCATTGGCGGCTGCAAAATCCGATGCAAATATATACAGAGGTTCATCCTTACCCCTGAATTCGTATGTCTGATCGTGGGTCAGGCGGTTATTCCGTGACCATCCGTTGCCGAAACCGAAGGCAAGCCACGGATGCAGGAGGCTGAAAAGGAACTGAGCGATACGGTTGTGGAAAAGGCCGCGAAGGAAACGGTATCCGAAAGGGACCGGCCCAAGACCGTCTCCGTGTCCGAGGCAGAAACGCTTTCCGGCAATCTCCACTACACAAGGCTGGGTAAGTTTCACCATACCCAATTCCTCGAAATAGCTGTATGTCCAGACATCATGATTGCCCTGAAAGAAATAGACATTCACTCCCCTGTCCATCAGATCTTGGAGGGCGGCAAAGACACGGATATAGCCTTTAGGCACCACATCCTTGTACTCATACCAGAAGTCCCATATATCTCCAAGCAGGTAAAGCGCCTCTGTCTCCGGCGGCAAAGACCGCAGAAAACCCGCAAAACGGGATTCCCTGCCCGCAGGATCAGCAATCTGCAGACCGAGATGAACATCAGAGACAAAATATGTAAGGCGTCTTTGCATCATAAAATCAAGCGAAGATGAATATGCAGATGGCTGCGGCAAGACAATATAGCGCAAACCAGCTGAGTTTAGCCTTTCTGACAAGGGCTATCATAACCTTGCAGGCAAAAAGTCCTGAAAGGAATGCAGATACAAATCCTAGCACCAGGGCTGCAGCTCCTACCGAAGAGGCTCCGAACTCGCCTCCGACTATCTCCAGGAATGTTTCTCCGAGGATAGGGACTAGCACCATAAGGAAAGAGAACTGAGCCATTACGTCTCTCCTGACTCCACAGATAAGACCGGTGGAAATGGTGGTACCGGAACGCGAAAGGCCCGGAACTACGGCAAAGGCCTGGCCAAGACCGACAGCGAATGCCTGCCAATATGATAGTCCGTTGCGATATTCATTGGCCGGAAAAATGGATTTCCTGCCCGGTCTTGAGGCATAATCGGAAAAGAACAGGAGCAAGGCCGTCACAATCAGAGCCCCGCCCACAACCTGAATGGAACCGAAAAGAGCCTCTACCTTATCTTTGAAGAAGAGTCCTACCACCAGAACCGGAAGCATGGAAACAACCATCTTCAGGAGATAGTCCGTCTGATCATTGCATACAAGCATCTTTTTTCCGGATGCATCCTCCGATATCTTCAGATCTCTGATTCCGCGGAAGAAGCCTTTGAGAAGATCCATGATCTCTTTGCGGAAGACCACTATGGTACTGAGGACTGTAGCCGCATGAACCATTGTAGTGAAGAGGAGATCATCCGTGGTCTCTACGCCCAGCAGAGCCTTTCCGATCTCCAGATGTCCGCTGCTGCTGACAGGAAGAAACTCGGTAAGTCCCTGAACAAGGCCGAGAAGCACTGCTTCAAACCACTCCATCCTACTCCTCCTTCTTAGACTTGAAGAGTCCCATTATTGCTATGATCTCGATCACGATACCAAGTATGATGACAATCGGAGCCGCAACCA
>JAEIGA010007492.1_pt1 | contig 16572 bp, 14 predicted proteins | sample 9270691 | NCBI WGS metagenome assembly JAEIGA01 (sample SAMN17057246, study PRJNA624740) | gut metagenome | biome: biome; isolation source: fecal sample | host: Bos grunniens | place: China: Xizang | collected 2019
AAACGTAGGATACACACCCACTGTATGGTCTACAAAATACTGCTCCAGCGGGGTGCCCTCAATATCCTTTTCCTTCAGATTCCGGGTCAGCTGATGCACGATGGCACCCACCATCTCGAGATGCCCTAGTTCTTCGGTTCCTATTGAAGTTTTGTTTTGGATATGATATAATATAGATGACGGTAAACTTTTATGGCTTTTTTGCATACAATGTACGGATATCTCTTTAGGAGGTAAACGCGCATTGATTAGAAATCCAGATGCCCTTCCGCAACCCAAGGATGTGGGTGAAGTTTTGTGTCAAATACTGAGGATAGTCATAGAGGAAGAAATTTATGGAAATGACAATAAAACGGGCAACAAAAACGCCCCGAACACCATCAGAGGAAAAACCAATAAAAGTTTGCGCTTATTGCCGTGTGTCGACTGATAAGGAAGACCAATGGAACTCCCTTGAAGCTCAAAAGGAATTTTTTAAGGTTGAGTTTGAACGTAATCCAAATTGGATTCCCTGCGGTATTTACGCTGATGAAGGTATAAGCGGCACTACCCTTGAAAAACGCGATGCGTTCAACAAGATGATAACCGTAGCTAAATCAGGCGACATTGATTTAATAGTAACTAAGGAAGTGTCACGATTTTCAAGAAATTTGATTGATACTATCACGATTGTTGACGAACTTGCAAGACGTAAGGTATTTGTGTATTTTTTGGCTGATAGAATTCATACCGGTATAGATGAAGAGCGTGACCGTTTAGACCAGCTTGCATTATATGCGCAGCAAGAATCGAAGCGAACCTCTCAGCGTGTAAAATGGGGTCATCAGCGCAGCATGGAACGCGGTGTTATTTTTGGTCGAAAAGACATGTATGGTTACGAAATTAAGCGTGAAGGCAAAGGTCCGCAATACTTTGTTATTATTGAAGAAGAAGCCGAAATTATCCGCAAAATTTTCGAATGGTATGACCAGGGAGATGGCACTCACATAATCGCAAAACGATTGGAAAAAATGGGTGTCAAGAGCAAATATCAAAACGGCTGGAGCAATACAGTAATCCTGCGAATTCTCCGTCAAGAAAAGTACGTCGGTGATTTGATTCAAGGAAAAACATACACACCCAATCCTCTTGACCACAAGAAAAAGTACAATAGGGCTATAGATGATAAACTGGAATCGGATATGTATTTTACCAAAGACCATCATCCAGAAAGTGCTATCATCGACCGCGACCTTTGGGACCGTGTTCAAAAGAGGTTAATTGAGAACGCACCTCCAGAAGAAGCAAAGAAGAAGCATAATAACAGGTACTGGCTCTCTGGAAAGGTCTTTTGTGGCGTTTGTGGTGAAAAATATATATCTATGACCAAGAAGCAAAAGACAATACCCTATAAAGCTTGGGCCTGCTATGCTAACAACCATCGTGGTAAGCGTAAAGAATTCACTAATGACATGGGCGAAACCTACATGATTGGATGCGACAATCGACGTGTCAATGAACGTGTCCTCGAACAGGCACTTAAAGACTTAATTACATATTGGGTCAAAGATAACGGTGCTGCCCTTGTGCAACAAATCGTAGATGATATGAAATCTGTGCACACGCAGAAGATGAAGACATCGGAAATCAACAAACTGCGTAAGAAACAGGAAACCTTGATGACACGTAAGAGTAGATTGCTTGATAGGTATCTGGATGGTGTTATACCTGAGGAAGAGTACTCGCTTAAGCTTCGTGAGATTTCTGAGGATTTGAAGAATATATCCGACCAGCTGGCAGAGCTTACCTCGGACCGAAAAGCTAAAGACGAGCTCGCTGCTTTGCAGGCTATGCGAGAGGAAATTGAGCATATGATACGGTTGGAGGATGAAGAAATCAACGAAAAGCTCTTTGCAAAAATCACAAAGAAAATTATCGTTCATCCGAATCGAATCCTTGAATTTCAACTGACTTTTTTTCCAAAGCCAATCAAGCTGCATTATACGACTCAAGGACGTGGTGATGCATACACCGCTATCTTTGATGTTATCACAGAATAATGAAAGCGCCATGATCAGAAAAATCTGTCATGGCGCTTTACTCATTTCTTCTGGCTTTTAATTGCTTTAGCAGCTTTTGTTGTTTCGAGCTCATTTATAATAGTTGTTTTTAAAAGCTCAACAAGTTCCTTGCGCTGTTCCGGCGTTAACGACAAAGCCTCGGGGTTTCGTATTAGATGCGGCACACCCATTTTCCTGGGGATACAATAACATCCAAATGCACACAGTAAGTACTGAATAAATTCCTCTGCATCGTCGATTCGCAAAACTTCCTTACATTGAGTTGTGGTCAACTCGTTGTGCACAAATTTTAGAAAATCGACCACTGCAGCATCATTATGATATCGAATAAGCCATTCGTCAAATCGTGTCATGCTCAGCCCTCCTTTACCTTGAGGAAGCCATTGGCAAAGGCGTTGTTTCTATCGCCAGCAGCGACGATAAAGGTCTTTTCACCGGCTTTAAACTGTACACGAATATGTTTCTGTGCCTGGTCGTATTTGGTGATTGTACCCTCACCAAAAGCCTTATGCATAACTACCATGCCCTCAGCGATTTCAGGCATAACAAACTCTTCTTTAGGTTGCTGCGCAGGAGCTGCTGTAACAGCCTTGGCGGGAGACGGAGTGACAGGAGACTTGACATACTGTTTTGTAACCAACTCGGGGCTCTTTGCCACGGGCGTTTCTTTTTTAACAGTTTTAACGGGCTCTTCAACCATAGGCGGTTCTCCCACCCAAAGTGCCGTATCGGATGCCGATGCAGCCATGGTTGCTTGCTGGTTATAGAACAGTTGCTGATACTCCTCACGCTTAATAACAGTATCCCAACCACCAATATCCTTGCCGGCGTGCTTATCAATACCGGTGTAGGACAGGCTACTATCTTCGTAGCGCTTAAACTTAAAGATGGCATCATTCATCAAGGATGCATTAAAGACGCCAAGGCTGCACAGTAGCTCAAAGTCTTTTACATCAAGGCCGGTAACCTTCTTGAACAGTCCGGGTTCCAGCTGAGTGATAACGTCTTTCAAAGAGCGCTCACGATAGTCGGTTAGATACATGAATACAGGTACGCGAGTGGCAAACTTGATGAGCTTCTCCTGAATTTGCTTACGCATGGACTTGTATTCCTTCTCCTCGTCGGAGAGTTCTTTTTTCTCTTTCTTGGTCTTCTCTTTACCGTCTTGCTTAGCCTTCTTGACAGCCTCAGACTTATTGATGATAGTCTGGATATCCTGGTTCAAAGAACGGAAGCCCTCGATGCTCATCAGTGCGTCAAGCGCCTCTTTGTTGTTCAGCAGTCGACCGAGGGTATCGTTGTCGACATTGACCAGCAAAGCGGACTCCCAACGCTTGGCGAGCAGTGTGGCAGATGTACCGGCCATAGCGATGTCGAGCACATCTTGCGCGCTGATTGCGCGCATAGTGCTACCATCATAGGCAAGAACCGGAAGGAAGTTAATGAACTCAGCAACCTTCTTTTCGGGGTTAGCCTCGTTAACATCCAAACGGCAGCTGTAATCGGATATCTGACGCAACGCACGGTCAAGTGCAAAGTCAAAGACGTAGCATTCCTGCTTCATAATGGTCTTTTGTCCGCGACCGTCATCAACCTCCCAAGGAGACTGTACACGGAAAGCTGTCTGGAAGTAAGTTTCCGGGGACTTCAAGTTACGGAGCATAAACACGCCCGTCCAGGGCTTTACAGTGACGCCTGTGGTCAATTTGCCACAGGAGAGTGTAATTGTCTTGGTCTTCAACGGGTCGCCCATAGAGTGCTGTACAGGCGCCAGAGCGTCCAGACCAATACCGGCCTTAGTACCTGCGCAAACGTTGATATTGTAATCGTGATAGAAAGCATTCTGCTTCTGCTGCAGTAGGTTATACATAGCGAAGCAGCTTGCTACGTTGGGCAGGAACCACAAGGTATGAGACAGCACGTTCAGCAAGCGGGTGTCAGAATACGGCATAGGCGGGCGCTTGTCCTGACCAAGTTTCAAGTCATCGACGTTGGATGGCAGGTAGGAGCCTCTGATGAGGTCCAGCCATTTCTGAACTTCATTCTCGTACACAAAGCGCGCCTCATCGCCTTTACCCTTTGCCGAGAAGAAGACATTCAAGTCAAATTCATTGAACTCGCCCTGCATGGCAATCTGACGAATACTATCCGGAATGCGGTATGTAAGCATCACCATCCGAGGGAGGGAGAGGTACGGGTTACCGGAGCCCACCCAGGTCTCCTTGGCACGCTGTTCGTCAGAATAGGTCCAGTTGAAAATCTGGTCTTCAATAAACTCACCGGAGTTGATGGCACGGAACGGAGTGCCGGACAGGAACAGATAGTAGTTGGTACTGATGCGGAGAAAGGTTTCGTTATAGGCGTTACCGGCTTCCTCGCGGCTGTACTTTTCAACGTCGAAATCGACGTCTTCTTCATCTTCACGCTCGAAGAGCTTTGCAGCATTTTCACGCCAAGCACCAAAATGGTACTCATCAAAGATGACCAAGTCCCAATGGTCAGTGTGGATAAACTCGTTCTTAGCTTTGATGCCGCCGCTGTCGTTAGTACCCAGCAAATCCTGGAAGGAACCGAAAACAACGATAGGCTTTTTCTTGTCACAAGCATTATACATATCGTCCAGCTTGGACGCGTCGAACTTTGCTTCCTTATTGGATACGAACTGCCATCCCTCGAAATCGACATGAGATACCAGGTCCTCGTGCCATGCTGATTCTACGGCCGGCTTAAATGTCAGAACCAGGATTCGGCGCATGCCCATCTTTCTGGCGAGCTGATAGGAGGCAAAAGTCTTACCGAAGCGCATCTTAGCATTCCAGAGGAACTTAGGCGCTCTGTCGGGCTCTTCGGCTTTTGCTTTTGTAAAGTAGGTGATGGTACGGTCCACAGCACGTACCTGTTCAGGGCGCATCTTAAAGGTTGCGGTGCGACCGTTATCAAACCGTCTTCCGGTCTTCAGCTCCATGATCGCGACACTAAGGTCGCGAATGGAGCAATTAAACCACTCGTTACGGTCGGCACCAGCATTGAGTTGCTTAAAGCCTTTGCGTTTAAGAATCTTGTGCACATCGTGGTCAGTAAAGACGCTACCATCTTCGCACATTGAGGATTCCTGGAACAGGATTTTATACTCAATGCCGCTGGTGTGCATCTGCTCATAGACACGCTGTTCTACGTCACGCTCAGTATAACCGACTTTAATATACCCTTCATGAGAAGCAACTCCAACTAACTTATATGCATAGATTGTTGGATTGATAGAAGGGCGTTGAACAAAGAATTCTTGGTTAGCCATTGTCGTCACCGCCATTCAGGTCCATGGGTCTTATCATGGAGTCAATAAAGGCAATTTCCTCATCGGTGATTTCATATTTCTCGTAAAGCTCTTCGTCAGTCCAAGGCTTTGAGAAATCCTGTTGAGGCACAAGCTGATATACGCCGCGTGCAGCATTCTGAGAGTTCTTTTTAAGTAACACCAAAAATCTAAAGAATTTAGTCGCTATGTAGCTCATAGCGTTTTGGCATTCCTCCTCGCTTGAGAAAGGTCCAACAACCAAGTAACTTTCGTTACAAATTGTATTAGGTGCTCCATAAAACGGCTTTGGCAAAATAGGATGAGGGAACGCATCGCTACCACTTCCGGCCTTGCCTATGTACACCTTATGACAATCAATTAATTTAGCACCAGAGGTAACAATACTCTTAGATGCATAAGCACAAGTACCTCTTACTTCACGGTCGTTACCACTAACATAAATAAGCAAGTCATCAGCTTTATTTTTGGTTTTTGAGCCCTTATAGGTGTTAGGAATACCAAAAGGCATTCTCGTGCTAACAAGATTCATCATGGAACTTTCGCCATGTGACATTACTTTATGGAGAATGTCAACAGCTTCGTTATATCGAATAAATGAATCACAGCCGGGCTCAAGAAGCGGACGTTCTACGGGCCCAAAAGTATCAGCGCCTTTATGTGAATAAACCGAACACAAGCCTTCGTGGTCACGGTCCCACAGGAAGTAAGATACGCCCCCCTTAATTTGAACACCAGCGAAGCAATCTGATGCCTCAGGAAAATCGTGTATAATACGCAAACGATTATCATTGAGCATCTCGCTTCTGAATTCATCCAATCCCTTTCCTCCGGTAAACCAACGCGAAGGAATAATCATCGCTAAATAGCGAGGATTGAGACGCTTAGCTCTATCTACAAATAATTGATATATCGGTTTAGCACTTGCTCCATTACCACCGCCATCAGATAACTGGTAGGGCGGATTGGAGATTATAACATCAAATTTCATTTTGAAAATATCCTCCGGTTTTAGTGTATGTATCCATTCATATGCGTGAGTTTCGAGTTGGTCGCCTCGTTCATATTCACTTTGAGAGGCTCCGCAGAATACACACTTACCTTTTTGCCAGCCGTGTTGAGTTCTTTTGAATCGAATATTTCCTTGTGCATGAGCATCATCAAAACGGCTAACAGAGAATTCACTATTGGGGTATTTGGAACAGTAGACACCACGTCGAGCGAGAAGACTCGTTAACTCAGTAATGGCAATACCATAGAGCTGATTATGGAATATGTGGTCAATGCGTTCCTGAAGGTCTGGAATTTGCCATTCAAGGCCTTTGATGAGTCGCTTAGCAATTTCTCGAAGGAATACGCCGGTTTTGCAAGCCGGGTCCAGGAATGTCGTATCTGGATTGCTGAACAGCTCTTGAGGGAGCATATCAAGCATTTGGTTTACCACATCCGGGGGAGTAAATACTTCGTCGTTGGATAGATTTGCAAGACAGGACAACACATCCGGATTGTAAACATTATCGAAAAGTCCGTTACTCATTGTCACCTAACCTCCTGTAATGGCATTTGTACTCTTGGATGAATTCACCCTCGTCATTCGGTGTGTCGTCATGATCAAACAGCCCAAGCTGTTTGTCATGACCATCATCGGGCTTCTGAGGACCGTTTACAAGTTCATCAAAGCTGTAGTCACGTCGATATATGAATGCGTCGTTACGAGGGAAAGACCATTCAGCAAAGACAATAGGTTCGCCCGTTTCGGTTCCGTCCTCGGAAACGCACCGATAGGTGAGGGCGTTGCCACACACAATGTTTCTGCTCAGGATGAACTGTGCAGCAGCGCGTGTATCGTCATTGCACTCCTTTTTGCAAACCTTCTTGTACTCTTTGTTCCAAAGGGTGAAAAGGCGCTCACGGCAAGCCAAAACGTTGTCATATAGGATGTCAACACCATATAGACTGCCAAGTATCAGTAAGGAATTTCGTTCCCAGTCATAGGCGCTCTTTTTGTAGCGCTTCATAGCAGAGCATTGGAGCTTTCTGTCCAGAATCTCTGCAAGGAAATTTCCGTCACCGCAAGCGGGTTCGAGGAAAGTAGAAGATATCTGAACAGTTTCGTTGTACACAAGGTCGCACATGGCTTTTACTTCACGCTCTGCAGTGAAAACTTCACCATGGTCAGCTACACGCTGCTTAGACTTAACCTGGGGGCTCATTCGTCTTCCTCCAGGGATTTAAGAATATCAAAAGCAATGCCGTTCTCCTTGCAGAACGACGCCAATGCTCTCTGGGCTTTCAGGTTTGGTTTTGATTTGCCGTTTTCCCAACGCAGTATCGTGGGATAGCCAACATTAATTTGCTGTCCGAACTCAGTTTGGGAAAGCATAAGTTCGGTTCGAATACGCTTGATATCTTCACTAAAGCTCATGAGTGACTAACCTCCTTGCAAGCATATTGCAATGATATGACATCAGTATAACATAAATATTAGATAATTGCAATGCGAGTTTAAAAAGCAATTGGTAAATTATTCGTAACTTTTGGGCAACAGAAAAACATATCCCCGTCATGATCATGCGCAAAACGCATGATGCATAACGGGGTAGTTGAATAAAATTTTTGCTATACGCCGCAAGACAAGCTTGCGGCTTTTACTTTGCCAAAACAATAGTGCACCCGCTCTGCTTTCGAACGTCCGCCGCCGCGTTACTTCACTTTCAGGCAGATACCGCCGCGCACGCCGGACTTCTGTGCGCATATCACCGGCGCAGTATCGGGCGCACTTTTTGTTTGGCTGGAATTTCAGTCTTAAGTAAATACTGTAGACGTTTATCAATGAGGCGAACTGGGCTGTTTTAAAAGTGCGTTAACCAGTTCCATTTCAGATGGCACACAAGCGTCCGATGCATACCTATAATAGTATGAGGAGTATCCACACTCTTCTGAGGAACATTTTTTCTGGACTCGCGTTCTGAATTTGCCTGACGATTTGAAAAATTCAGTCTTTATGTCTTCGTACGTAAGAGGGCTGCCACATTGCGGACAAACTCGCTTTCGTTGCTTTACAGGTTTTGTTTTTTTCATGACAGTATTCTTTTTCTTGGACTTCGGCCAATGCTTGCTCACTGTGCTTTTGGCAAATCCCAATGCTTCAACACAATCCTTTTGACGTTTTCCAGGATTGTTGTTATACCAATCCACCACCTGTTTTTTGACCGACCTTTTTTCTGCCCGCTCTTTGAGGAATTGTTTCTGCGGCCGGTATTGCCGTTTGTTGTCAGGTATTTCAACTCCGGACATATATCGCAGTTCCGCTACGGGTATACGTTTTAGACCATAATAATCGAATTGCAATCGATTTAAAGCATCGCAGATTTCCTGGCGCATTTCTGTATCGGGGAATCGTCCTTCAAGCCTTTTTCTTAGGCCCTTTAAGTCAGTCCTGATTGTGTCTATGTCTGTCATACAGTTCTTTGCTGCATACGCAGCAATGGCAGTAAAGACACCTATTTTAAGATTAGGAGAATCAATTTCAGCCTCGACCTGTTCCCAAAACCAATCATATAAATTCCCATTTGGGACCCAACCGTATACAGGTTTTTTGATAATTAGGTGCTTGCTTTTAGGCATAAAGGCGTTCAGCTCATCAAGCGTTGTTGTATGGCTTCCCGGGAACTTAAATGCCCTACAAACGCCTTCATTAAGGCAGCAGTAACCCACGACCGTTCGTTCGGTAAGATAGGACTCTGGTTTAGGCGGAATGCAATTCAAGCCGATATTAACCAGTTCTGATAGTCTATTGCAGATGACCTGCAACTTCTTTCGGTGGTTTGAGAATAGCGAAATCGGAGTGTCCAATACATAGCACAAAAAATACTCGTTACCCTCTGCTACAAAGAAGTAAGGGACCGGTATATCGGTTCTGCTTTCGCTTACATATTCCCATTTTACTTTGCCGTTTTTTCCTTTTATGGGCTTTTTCTGCGACAGCATCCCATCTCGGAAATAAAAGAACAAAGCGTTCTCAAGTGCGCTTACAGACTGTATGGCCTCGAAATTGATTCGTACATATATGGCATATAAGTTCCGTGCATTGTCCGGTGCAGGAATCCTACCGACATATGACACACAGTTCATGGTTGCGCGATTCGTTTTAATGCTGTCCAGCAATCGCAAGTCGTCATGAATGTTAAGATATGTACCATCGCCTTTAGCCGTGATTGCTCTTGCCATAGCGTTGTACATGCAATCTCCTTGGACACCTTTGCGTTGCAAAGAGCCTCTTGGAAAAATGGTGCGATAAAAGTCTCGACAGGAAACCTCCTCAAGTTCAAGCTCATGAATCAGTGATTCAAGGGTTCCATAGTTAATCATAATAGACCTCTCTTTTATTGTATTGCCGATAAACCCGTTGCAGGTGCGGCTATAAATCATTATGCCATTTGGGGAGTTTTCTGTGCATAATATGAATACCGCACCGAGCTCGTCATAGTTGAGCACTTTTACTACGCACCATTCAACTATGACGCCCACATTTTTCGAAGAATAAAAATTGCCCCTCGTGAGAGGGGCTTTTCTTATGATGAGGAAAAGGAAAGCGCACCGTCATGATCAGAAGAATCATGACGGTGCGTTACCATGCTGCGGCATGGTGCTCTCCGCTTAGGAGTCCTCCATGGAAGATGGCCGTCTGGAAGACCGCTCCATGCGTAATGGCGACGCATATGTTTACATATGGTACGTCGTTATGGTGTGTCGAACACACCTTTAGCGCTTAACTGGAATGTCATAATTATAGCAGAACGATTACCACTATGCGCCACAGAGAGGAGGTTTTTATGGAAAGCACACAAAAGCAGCGTGTTACCCTTCACGCCGGACGATGCCATGTCGAGAAAGGAAAATCCACCGGTTTGGTGTACTCTAACAAGCACAACGACCGAAATTTTGATATTAAGACGACTGATAATATCAACCAAACACGAATGAAGGAAAACCTGCTATATCTTGTAGATGAAAACGGGAACATTACAGCGAAGCCTGAAAAAACAAGTTTTGCAGATTGGGAATTTAAGATGTATAAGAGCTATTTTGCAGAATGGCTCAAAAAGCAAACGGCCCGGCATGAGGCTGTCGGGCACAAGGACAGAGTGCGCACAATGGAACAAATCATCTCATCTCCGCGATATGCTCCACGCGAAGAAATCTTAAGTATCGGTAATTTCACTAATCAATGCCAAGACGAGGACTCTTTTATCGACGCAGTCGACCAGTATGTTCGAGAACTGCAGCGTCGGTTTCCCTATATTAGAATCTTAAACTATAGCATACATAGAGATGAGGAGGTGCGTAGCACATTAATAGATGATAATGGTAACGTTACCGGAACGCTTACTGAAAAATCGAATGTGCACGCCCATATACGCTCGTGTTTTGTATATTTGAACAATGATGGTGACTTCGAACCAAACCAAAATCAAGCTCTTGCAGCAATGAATATTGAACCACCAAATCCAAATGGAAAAATTAATAGGTACAACAACAGAATCTCTACTATGACGAGCCAATGCAGAACTATGTTTTATGATATTGCTGCGGAGCATGGCTTCAGTATAGAGACAGAAGTTGAGTCGCCCGGCAAAAAGACTCTTAACAAGCAGGAGTACATCGCTCGTGTGCTAAAGAAGGAAACCGCCGAGCTCAGCGCTGAAAAGATTGCTCTTCAAACCGCGAAAGAATCTCTCATTGAGGAGGTTTCGACCAGGCATACGGAGCTGCATAATTTGGCCCAAGAACAGAGTCAAATAGAGAGAAACATCAAGAGGTTGCGCAAGGAAGAAAGTCGTCTACAAGGCGTTCTGCGCAGCCTAAAAGCGACTATAAAATCAGTTGAGAATTTGCTCGATAAGCTGTCAAGTTACTTTGTACGCCCCGGCAGGAGCTTGTTGGATGACATTAATCTGGACGCAAGAACTGCAGGTAGTTTATCTGCGATACTCGAACCGGACAGATAACCTTGTGTATAAAACAATATAAACTGCCATTATTTGGGTAGAACAATTTATCACTGACCTAAAGCAATAGCAGCGTCTGGATCTGACGCTGCCACAAAATCTATGAAAGGAGGAAATTCATGAATGATAAGAAATTGTACACCACAGTGCAGTCTTTCGAACAATGCATCCGGAGTCTAAGGGATAGGCTTATGGAGTTGCGTAGAAAAGCGGAGACTCTCAGAAATGAAGTTATTCAGCTTGAATTCGAAAGAGCCAGGCTTACATATGAGTGTGAGTCCATTCGCCGTCGCGCTGACAGCTGGAAACGCACGCAAGAAGGTGCCCAACGTATGGCGTGCACACTATCAGAGCAGATGAGTTCTGCGCTTAAGGTTTTGTGTGGCACAGAAGTTTGTTCGGACGGACGCAGCATTGCAGACCATATGCGCGACGCACACAGAAAACTTGGGCTCCTTCCGGAAGAGCCCAAGAAAGAGAGTATTCCCGAATCCCAAGACGATGAATCGTCAGAATTCTATTTCTAAGGAGATATTACTTATGTTAATTGATGCAAAATACTACATTGCGAGTTTGACATCATTTTGTGATGTCCTTGGTGAAAGCGGCATCGCTTTTGGATATGAAAGTTGGTATATGCGCGAGATTGCAGCGTCAATCAGCGAAAAAACCGACAATTTAATTCTCTTCGGAGCAGTAGATAGCAGACCGACAGAAGCTTTTTATAGAGGACTTGAAATTTCAATTGCATATGATGACGACGGAAACGATTTTTATTGTTACGTTCAACGAAATTCTATTTCCATACTTGAAGAGAAACCGGAAGGCGGCTTTAGATTAATTGAACAGATTTTGGTTAATCCGTTGGCTTTTAAAAAGCCTTAATTGAATTAATAGCACCCTGATGTGACTAATCATCGGGGTGCTATTGCTTGTGTATAAACAGTGTGATGAATGTCATTGTTTTTGACGAAGACGGAAATTTCAACCGTTTTCTCGGGACACTCCCGAAATTATCGGCCGAAAAACGGCCAGGAGGCATTCATCATGCAAAAAACAATTTGCGAGCTTTTCGCAGGAGTCGGCGGCTTCCGCGTAGGAATGGAACGACTCACATCCGGATGGGAAACCGTCTGGTTTTCCCAGTGGGACCCCGACCGCAAGGCACAATGGGCTCACGAATGCTATACCAGACACTTCGGAGATAGCGTAGACATCAATGGCGAGTACCACACCTGTGAGGATATCGCCAAAGTGGACAAGCGCAACATTCCTGACCACACTTTGCTGGTCGGCGGATTCCCTTGTCAGGACTATAGCGTTGCACACACACTGCCTACCGCAAACGGCATTAAAGGCTCGAAGGGCTCCCTTTGGTGGCAAGTAAATGAGATACTGACCATAAAACGGCCGGCATTCTGCTTGCTTGAAAATGTGGACAGAATTATAATCTCGCCCAAGGGACGGCGCGGTCGAGATTTTGCTGTAATTCTTGCTTGTTTTGCTGAAAAAGGATACAGCGTTGAATGGCGCGTTGTCAATGCAGCGCTGTATGGTGGTCCGCAGCGCCGCAAACGTACATTCATCTTTGCCTATCGCAACGATACATTGTACGGAATGCAGAAGGAATCAGAAACTGCCGAGACTATCATTAAAGAAACGGGTTTAATGGCAAAGGCATTTCCTGTTTCCTCTATGGGAAGTCTCAAGGAAGTCAAATTGAATGGCACGCTGGCGGATATTAGTGAAAATTTCATTTTCGATTTTGAAAATGCGGGATATATGTCCAACCAAAATGTTTTCACTTCAAAAATCGTCGAGCTTGAAGAGCAACCCGTTCTTCTCGGAGATGTACTGCAGAGCGATGTTGATGCCAAGCACTACATACCCAATAGTATGATGGACCGTTGGAAATACTTGAAGGGTGCTAAGAAAATCCCGAGAGTTTCGAAAACCGGTTACGAATACTTCTTTACAGAAGGTGCAATCGCATTTCCTGACCCATTGGACCGTCCGTCACGCACATTGGTTACAGGCGAGGGAAGAACAGACAGAAGTTCTCACGTCGTAACAGACCCTGTTACCGGACAACTTAGAACGCTTACTGCCGTTGAGACTGAACGATTACAATGCTTTGACGATGATTGGACGCTCGGTATGCCTGATAATATGAGACGATTCTGTATGGGTAACGCTTTAGTAACTCAAATGGTAACTCGCATGGGCGCTGTTCTTGATAACATTATCTCGAACGAACCTTAAATTACTATAACATCCGAATGATCATGAATCATTCGGATGTTTTTATGGCCAAATTGCGTTCATCTGTCATTATATTATTAGGTACAAGGATTTGAGGCGTCAGGTACGAGTGGAGACACCTCTGTCAGTGTACTGCCGTCGCAGGTTCGGGAATCTTTGCGCTGTGGATGGCTGCGTACTACGCAATGTATGACTCCTGGTCGTCACTAAACACACACTCGTACCAGCCGTGGTAGAATTTTCATTCTGCCACGGCCCTTTATTCATTATAAGCTTATGTCTTAATAATAGTGTATGGTAGATGTACTACGATACTGACGATAGGAGCTGAGGTGCGCACGGAGCAGCCCTACCGTTATTGACCTTGTTGTTTGGGTTTGTCTTGGCTATATATTCTTTACTCCTTTCGATATATTGTCTACTTTGTTGTTTGAAATATCCGTGTGCACCAATTCTTGCCGTGATGAGTTTTTCCTTTCTTTCCTCATCACGGCATTTTTCTATTTATACCTAAACAACTTATGTCTTAATTATAGTGATTACGTTGGCAGATGCCGCGTTGAATATATCAATCTAAGAAAAAAGGAGACACACATTATGCAACACTCAATCGAAATCACCAGCTATCGCCCCACGGGTGAAGATAATGTCGCAGAGCGCTTTATCAAAGACCGAATTTGTGAGGCAAGAAAGTCTACAGGAAAGGAGCCCTGGACGAAAGTTTTTTCACCCAAGCAAGGTTTTAGACTTTGTGATAAAAGTGGAGCCGAAACCTTACTAACACTCGACTCTAAAGATGAGCAGCACATCCAATACACCCTCCACAGCACATCTTCTGATGGCGAATCAACAATAAAGTCCATCGAATGGGTAGCGCGTGGCAGCGAAGAGGAATCTGATTTGCACACGCTTTACAATCTGTTGGAAGAGAAGCGTCCTGCTGTACCGGAAACTCGGGAAATATCTGACCCTCAGCAGCTGATTGCGTCTGTTGTAGCAGAGCAGCTTGTATCAGCTTTAACGGTCGATGCACGTAATGTCAAAAGTGTCATATGGACGCCAGATAAAGACACCGGTCAAGAGCACTGTAGCTATCATGCAGTTGGAAACACTCCTGGTAGCAAAATTACCATCATTCCCGATGATATCGGCGACAACGCTACGACCTTCACATTTATATATGAAGTAGAAGGTGTGGAGATTATCTCCACAATCGAAAAGGCCCCTGTTGAGGCACACAGCGCCCTACGCGACTTGTATTATGCAGTTGCAGGAAAAGACATCTGCGAGGAAAACTTTGAGCTGAATCGAATCTCACGGTTTGTAGCATCTCTTCGCGAAAAAGACTTCTTGGACCGCGTTTTGAGCGATGATTTTCCGCAGCAATCGCCAGTATTGGTGTGGGATATCTTCAAGCGGTGTAATTTGCGCGCAGTATGTAGTGCATATGCAAGAACACTGACAAAACAGAACCCTAACGCTTGGACTGCCGAAAGGATGGATGAAAACTTTGCTGCTGCAAAGAAGCTCATCACTCAAATCCGAGCAATACCTCGTTGTCCAAACGGAAAGCTTTTCAAAGAGAAAACGTCCAAAGTTCGACTAAATAGCAATATGCGATATGATACCGATGCCTTGGACAGTATCGCAAATGCCGGTTGCACCATTTTGCAGGAGTTCTACAGTGGACTGCCTGAAAAATGTGCTATCAATCGCACCGCGCACCTTCTCTTGGTGGCGATGCTAAATTAATCTGTCATCTTTTCCGCTTTTTGCGGGATGAGACCCACCAAATCAAGAACCCCGTCATGATCATGACGGGGTTCGCTTCTTAAGTAGGGGAGTATAGATTAATTACCGTTTTATTTTTACGTTCAGCAAGGGATACGAATTTCGCTGCTCCGCCGTACATTTTATGTCGCAGGTAGCATATCACAAAATCTGATTGTTCTATCATCCACCTGTTGCGTCTTTCAATTGCGAAACGCGGTGGACCTCCTTCGACGATACCTTCAGGAAGCATTGTGTCAGAAAAATCATCGTATTCTGTTGGTTTGCCAGGCATCCGAGACAGGATTACAGAGTAGTTGGCACCCAGTTCCTTCAGTATTGAACGGCAATATGCATCAAAGCTACCGCTATCACCAACGTAAAAGTACGTTACATTATGCTCGGTCATCAAATTGAGAATAGCCTCCCGTAGAGCAGGCTTAACTGTTCCCGGACAGTCGCGGTGACCAAAGAAAGTACAGACACGAGACATGAATTCACCTCCATTTATAATATTATATCACCTATGAGCGATGGAAGTCAACAAATGCATATCTATGGAATATTAAATACATCACCTATGGATATTATAATATTAATATACTTAATCTGGAGGTGCGATGCTGTGGGTGACAGCGATTTTCTGAAAATAATTGGGCAGCGCATTATGACTCGCCGGCGTTCGATGAAAATGACTCAAGAAGAGCTTGCAGAAAAGATAGGTACCTCTACACAAATGATTTCAAATCTCGAACTTGGCAAAAAGGCGATTAGGCCTGATAATTTAGCCAGGGTGTGTGCAGTTCTGGAACTAAGTGCTGACTTTGTGTTGACTGGTGTAGATGGAATATCGCCTATCGATGCCGTTGCTGATAAATTGGTTTCTCTAACCCCCGATGAACTGCAAATTGTCAGCGATATGATTGATTATATGAATAGCAAAAAGTGACTTTAAGCCTCGCCAGACCGGCGAGGCTTAAATGTTTTCATAAATGTCCTAAATAAATCCTCTATACCGATGTCAGTTAACAAGCCTTTTTGCTCGTCAAAAGGCATGCTGTAGCGCTGGGAAAGATAACGCATCGATGCGCCCAATTCACCGTCCGGACCGCCATACTGGCTGATGATCACGGATGCAAGTCTTGGATTCGGCCGT
>JAEIGA010007493.1_pt1 | contig 16572 bp, 17 predicted proteins | sample 9270691 | NCBI WGS metagenome assembly JAEIGA01 (sample SAMN17057246, study PRJNA624740) | gut metagenome | biome: biome; isolation source: fecal sample | host: Bos grunniens | place: China: Xizang | collected 2019
CTGCCTGAGATGCACGATCAGGGGCTGCAGCTCCATGGGTTCTTCCTCCGGAGAAAGAACCTGTGCCTCTCTTTTTTTCTCTTCCTTCATCAGTGACCGGCTGGATCCTTATCCTCTGACTTTTGATCCGCCTGCGTATCCGTATGCACTTCCTCCTTGAACTCCCGGATACTTCTGCCGAGAGCCTTGCCAAGGCCGGCGATCCTGCTGCCGCCAAAGAGAATGATCGCAAGAACGATAAGCAATAATATTTCGGTTGTACCCAGTCTCATAAACTGCTCCTTTCAGCTGATTTTTCAGCGCACAAAGTCAATTCTATACCCTTATTATATATTGCTTCAGATGCCCGAAAATCAGCACAATCCCTTTTTTGCCATCAGGGGATTCCCCCGTCAGTACTGCACCAGACGTTTTTTCAGTGCATACTCAACGAGTTCCGGACGGCTGTGCAGCCCCAGCTTATTCATGATCTTGGCTTTATAGCTTTCTACCGTCTTTACCGAGATATACAGATGCTCACCGATCTCCTTGTTGCCGTATCCTCTGGCGATCAGCGTAAGGATCTGTGCTTCTCTGCTGCTCAGTTTCAGATAGCTTTCTGCATCCGGGGCATGACGGTTGACAAAACCCTGGACCAGGTAGGGGACCATCTCTTTGCAGATATAAACACCGCCTTCACTGACATTGCGGATTGCCTCCATCAGGATCTCTGTTTTACAGTTCTTTAAAACATAGCCGGAGGCACCGACCTGAATGGCGTAAAGCAGATAATCCCTGTCCGAATATCGGGTCAGCATGATCACCCTGGTATCCGGGAAATCCAGATGGATCCTGCCGGCGGTCACAACGCCGTTTTCTCCGGGAGGCATGCTGATATCCATCAGGATGATATCTGGATGAAGCTTTCCGACCATGGCATAAGCACTTTCCGCGTTTGATGCCGTGCCGGTCACTTTCATATTGCTCTGATCATTGATCAGCATCGCCAGTCCGGCTGTAACGAGTTCATGATCATCGGCAATAACGATCTCGATCATCTTTTGTCCCCTTTCCATTGATTTTTCAGAGGCTGTCCTCTATAATCATCTGTAACAGTCAACCCGCACACTGCCTTTCATGGCAAAGCAAAGGAGTGCTTATGTCACTGATACAGGATTATATTGCAGGCAAACTGCTTTCCATGCAGCATCCCGTCCTGGATGAACGCCGGTGTATCGACCGGATCCAGAACCGGTTTCCCTGCTCCGGATGCAGGGACATCTGTCCATCCGGTGTATTCAGGCGCGGCTCCGCTGACTGGGACAGATGCACAGGATGTCTTCTGTGCATCTCATCATGCCCTGCAGGCTGCATCTCACTTCCGGGAACCGATCTTCGTCAATGGCTGTCAGTCCTTAAAAGCCGGCAGCAAACAGTTACGATCGCCTGCGCTTTCAGCAGGCAGAAAGCAGATCTCCTGGTCAGCTGCCTGCATGCCATCCCCTGGGAATATCTCGCACTACTTACTGTCTTCCATCATATCACGATATTTTTTGAAGGCTGTGACCTGTGCAACTTTCCGCAGGATCTTCCATTATTTCTCCATACGCTTGAACGCACGAAGGTTTTTCTGGGTGAAGATATTTACGCTGAAGCAGTGACCCTGACTGACCAGCCGTTAGCTGCAGACAGCCACGCCATCTCCAGACGCGGATTCTTTAAACTGGCTTTTTCAAAAACGACCGCTGCCGCATACGATCTGCTGCCGCAAAAAGCTGATGCAGGTCCCGCCGGACTCTGGCGCCGGCTTCTTGCAGCCGCATGCGAATCTGACCGGGAACAGACCTTCGGCTGGATGGCACCTCAGTTTCTTGAAGGATGCAATGCATGCGGCATCTGTGAAAAAACCTGCCCCGCGCAGGCCGTCTACCGGGTCAGGGATGATGATGATCCTTCTGTATTCCATATGGCTGTTTTCCCTGCAAAATGTACGGAGTGCGGCCTTTGTCAGAAAATGTGTCCCTATGACGGCATCACATCTCCTGTCCTGCACAAAACAGCACTGCCCGGACGCCCTCTCCTTCACACGGTAGGCTGCCGTATTTGCCAAAAATGCGGCGAACCGATCCTGAGTCCGGACGCGGCCGGTGATGTCTGCCTGAAGTGCGCTGCATCCGAAGACCGGTCTCTTTCTTCTTTCTGGTCCTGAAATACCGAATGGCATAAGCGGCGGCTGCGCAAATATGCAGCCGCCGCTCTTTCATGTTTCAAAACAACTCGTCAGAGTTTTCTGATCCTGCTGACTTCTTTTTTTATAAGATCCAGCTCCTCAACAGGCTTTTTAAAATCGCTGCCCATGTCTGCAGCTTCTTTCAGGTCCTGTTTGACACTCTTCAGCTCATTTTCGATCTCAAGCTCATCCCTGATATCCGAAAACAGAACTCTTGCCTGTTTCATTGCCCTGGCCAGCCCCCTGGCGACCTTCGGCAGATCATCCGGGCCGACGACCACAAACGCGATGATCAGGATAAGAATGATTTCTCCAAGCCCCAGACCCATATGAATGCTCCTTTACTCTATGATCTGTTTCTGCCATGCCTCCGGGATCAGCTTGAAGAGTGCATAGGCGGCTGCGATCACGAAGATCAGCAGACCGACCGGAAGCAGACCGACGGCGATCTCCGGCATGGACGGCATATAATCGTAAGAACGGATAAACAGGTCTTCGCCCTCTCTGAAGAAACCCGACGAGATCGGGAAGCTCCACAGGGTATTCGCTGCGCCGCCGGACGGAAGCGTCAGCGGGATCTGGTTGAAGGCAGGCATAAAATGCATCATCTTCTGAATGAACATCGCGATCAGCACCAGCACGCTGAAGATGCTGACCAGCTTTCTGGAACCGCCTTTATATAAAAACCATGCGATCATGGCGATCAGAGGCAGAGCCATCTCGATGAAATACCAGAAGCCGTATTTGCCGAGGACCAGATGAATCAGCTCCTGACCTTCCAGGCCTCCATTCCAGGCGATCGTCACGAGCTCAAGGATTGAAAATACGAAGTGGGCGAGGATCGCAGCTGCACCGATCCTGGCCAGGATCACGAATCCGCTGTTCCATTTTTCATAGCCCTCGTCAGAACATACGATGGACTGGACGATCAGCATCAGCGCAATACCTGTCGCTGCGCCGACAGCGATGGCGTCGACCGGCAGCACAGCGGAGTGCCACCACTCTCTTGCAGGCTGTACGGCAAACATCAGTGCTGTACCGGCATTGAGCACGACCAGGAACGGCAGGGCAATAAAGGACAGTCTTCTGGAAGCCACTTCACAGTCCGTAGCAAATGCACGCTTAAACTGATTGCCTTTCGTCAGCGGCAGCAGCTGCAGCAGGACAGCCACAAAACAGATCACCGCATAAAGTCCCAGGATCACGACATCCCAGAAAAGTGGAGAGCCCGGCTGAGGATGGATCAGCATCTGCAGTACTCTGAAAGGCTGGCCAAGATCTGTCAGGATAGCAACACCTGCAGCGATCACGCTGGCAAAAGCAGCCACTGCGGCAATCTTTGTAAATGGTTTCAGAGCTTCTATTCTCCAGATATAGGTGATGGAGAAAACAAGCATACCTCCTGTTGCAACAGCAATGAAGAACTCAAAGCTTCCCATATACAGCCCCCAGGAGAACAGATTGTTCAGGTTCGTGACCTGCAGACCGCTCATGATCTGGAATACCCAGGCAGCCAGGCCGATCACGCAGAGCAGCGCGCCGATCCCGAGCGCAGGAAATGCTTTTTTATTCATCCTTCCACCTCCTCAATATTCCTGAGCCTGCTGGAGGCAATGTAGTAGACCTTCGGATTCGTACCGTAATCCTCACGCAGTCTGTAAACAGTTTTCGTGCGGATCAGTTTGCCGACTTCGGATTCCGGATCGTCCAGGTCACCAAAGAAACGCGCCTTGCCCGGACATGCTCTGACGCAGGCCGGCTCGATTCCCTGCTGGACATACTGTGCGCAGAAAGTACATTTTTCCACAACACCGGCCGGACGGTCCTGGGTGTAGACCAGACGGTTCGACTCCTCTGTCGCGTCATGCGGATAACCGTAGGCATAGCCCAGTTCTTCCTTGAGGGACTTCGGATCCTGCCAGTTAAACTGACGGACGCCGTACGGGCATGCAGCCATACAGGTACGGCAGCCGATGCAGCGCTTATAGTCTACCAGGACAACGCCCTCATCGTTGGTATAGGTCGCACCTGTCGGACATACAGCCTGACAGGCCGGGTTGTCACACATCTGACAGGACACCGGCAAAAACTCCATCTTGTAATGGCCATTCTCGCCGACAGCTGTCTCGTGGATCTGCGCGCCCTGTGTAAACACACGGTTCCACCATGTGCCGGGCGGCTGGCTGTTATGCATATGGCATACCAATGCACAGGTCTGACAGCCGATACATTTATCCAGGTTGATCACCATGCCGTAGCGCATTATTCAGCCACCTCCTTGCCATCCCATTTCCTGTAATCGACCAGACATTCGTTCCATGCAGTATTTGGTGCCCACATCTGGGAAACGAAATAAACCTCATGGATCGGATTGATAAACGGATAGATCAGTGTGTTGTAGGAAGTTCCGTGGGTATAACGGCTCCACCAGCCTTCCTCAAAGATACACATCATGGTCTTGACTCCCGGGTCAAGCACGGCCTCCGCAAGGAGACGGCCTCTGTCATTGTAGACCTCGACCATATCGCCGGCTTTGATGCCTTTTTCCGCAGCGTCATCCGGATTGAGCCATACTTTTGCGGAATCATCCTGCAGTTCCCGCATCATCTCGTTGTTTGAATGTGTGGAGTGAACACGATGTACACTGTTTCGCGTGATGTAGGAGAATTTGTATTTATCGCGGATCGACGGATCCAGTGCGTACTCTGACTCCTCATACGGCGGTTTGTGTACAGGCAGACACTCACCCAGTTTGATAAATGTATCCTCGTCCTTATAGAACTCCATACGGCCGCTCTTGACAAACTGTGCTGTCGTCGCCAGCGGCATCGGATAGCTTACCGGCGGGAACGGTTTCTTATCGTGGATCTGTTCATAGAACGGTATACGTTTTCTGCCCGGATTCTCGTGTTTAAGCTTCACCGGTCCCTTTTTAAGCATATCAAGCGTAATGCCTTCAAGTTCCGGTCCGCCGGTCTCGCAGGTCAGTTTAATGACTTCTTCGGCTGCTGCGTCCGGATCAAGATCCGGATAGAAGTACTGTTCATCCCCCGGATTGATACGTTTTGCCAGCTCACGCATGATCCAGATCTCAGGTTTGCAGTCATACAAAGGCTTTATGGCCGGCTGCATCAGCTGCGCGTACGGATGGATCGGGGTCGAAACGAGCTCTGTCTTCTCATACCAGCTGACGCCGGGCAGGCAGACGTGGGCATATTTGCTGGTCGTGGTTTTCTGGAAGTCCAGGGTGACCACCAGCTCCAGCTGGCCGCTTTCCACCTGTTCTCTGAGCACATTGCTCATATTGTGCTGATCAAAGGCATTGCAGCAATAGAGGATCCAGGCCTTGATGCCGGAATCCGGGAACGGACAGGTCATGGTCGGCCGCTTGCCCTTGTTCGGGTAATCATTTAAAGTGTGGTCCAGCATATAGGCAAAGGATGTGCCGGCAGGTTTTCTGTCAGGAAGTTCCGGTACATTCCACCATGCCGCGCCTTTATAACGCATCTTGTACTGTCCGGCGTAGGTGGACATACCGTCGCCCAGATGGCCGATATTGCCTGTCAGCGCAACTAAAAGAGCCATTGCCCTGCCCTTCAGGTCGCCGTGATACCACTGATAATTGGAAGCACCGTAGAGAATATGGACCGGTTTGGAAGTATCGGCAGCGATCTCTCTGGCGATTCTCGGGATCTCGGAAGCCGGCATGTCGGTTTCTTCCTGGACGCGCTCCGGTGTCCACTCTGCAGCCATCTCGCAGAGCAGATCGAAAACAGGTCTTGCCTTGACCGTCGTGCCGTCTTTAAGCGGAACGGTGATTTCACCCTTCAGCTGTGTGTCAAGCGGAAGATCCAGTTTCTCCGGATCTACAGTGATGAACTGGCCGTTATAAACGACAAATGCCTCTCTGTATTCCGGCATATCTGCAGGCACTGTAAGACCCTCAACGTCCTTTGCCAGCAGCTTTTTCTGATTGTCGGAGCGGATCAGGACCGGCATATCCGTATAAGTGCGGATGTAATCCTCGTCGTAAAGTCCCTCATCCAGAATGACCTTGGCAAAACCAAGCGCTACCGCCGCGTCACTGGACGGTTTGATGGAATACCACTCGTCCGCCTTCGCGGCCGTTGCAGTAAAGCAGGGATCGAAGACGATCAGCTTGGCACCGTTTTCTCTTGCTTCTGTCAGAAAATGGGCATCCGGGATACGGGTTTGCAGCGGATTCGATCCGAAGACGATCAGATATTTTGAATCCAGCCAGCAGTAGGTCTCCAGCTCCTCGCTCTGAACGCCGAAGGTGATCGGTGCTGACATGGGCAGGTCACCGTTCATCTCGTAGCCGCCCATCATGGCGAATCCGTTCAGCGTCGCCAGACGGGAAATTGCCCCCTTCATGACATGACCGGTGCCGGCGACCTGTACCACGCAGGCGACGGACTCCGGGCCATAGGTATCCATGATCCTGCGAAGCTCGCTTCCGGTGTAATCAAGCGCCTCTTCCCAGCTGACCTCCTCAAGATCATCTGAACCCGGTGCGCCTCTGCGGATCATCGGACCGTGCATCCTGTGCGGCCCGTAGATCAGATTTGAAAAAGACAGTCCCTTCAGACAGCCTCTCGGATTATGCTCGGCATCCTCATAGTCTGAAGCCTGAATGATCGTCTTGATCTCCCCATTCTGAACACAGGCTTTCTGGCCGCAGCCTCCGGTACAGTTCGGCGCGCACGTCGTTCTGACATAAGTCAGATCGTCGTCCGTATTTTCGTCCGCCAGAGCTTCCGAAGCGAACTTCACGCCGCCCACTGCAGCTGCCGCGCCGGCTGCCGCAGATACCTGAAGGAATTGCCGCCGTGTCATTTTCAGATTATCTTCCTTCAAAACCTATCTCCTCCTTCTTAAATATCGTCATTCATTGAATGATCAGTTCCTTGTGCCTCCTCATTCTGCCGTTGCTGCTGGCATCAGCAAACCGGACTGAACCCGGATAATTGCATACATTTTTCTCTTTCCGCGCCACAACGACATATCGGTTGTTTCTCAGCATGATCAGACATGCCATGGTCGCCTTCATGGCAGACCACTGATTGCCTGCTGCCGCCCGTTCGATACGCCCTCTTCGATGCCCGAACTTTCTGCTCAGCTCATAGGCGTTCTCACCTGGGCAGTCATGGATCAGCTGATACAGCTCGACCAGACGCATATAATACTGTGCGCTGATCGTTTCAACGCGTTCTGCGCAGCCGCTGTAAGCTGCGCCTCTTGCCGGAAAAACGGTCGTCACCGGCAGGCGCCGCAATTTTTCAAGACTTTCCAGGAGCTTATCCAGTGAGCTCACCTTGTCATTCCAGATATCTGCATCCGGCAGGCCTTCCGCCGGCAGCAGTACCCCGGCAAACAGAAAACCCTTTTTCTGAAGCAACAGACAGCAATGACCCTTCGAAGGACCGGGCGTCAGCATACACTGAAAGATCAGACTGCCGATCTGTATCAAAGTACCTTCCTCGACAAATACCGCCTGATATTCCCGGCCGCTTTCTTTTCCGCTTTTCTGGGGAAAAAGCCGGGCAAGCGCTTCCTTCGGGAAGCCTTCCCTCTTAAACCGCGTTTTTTTGTAGGATCTCAGGCTGTGACTTGCAAGTTCTTCGTACTCATCCCGGGTCATATAGATACTGCCGTTCACATCCGGCATCCGCGGAGCCTTCCGGGCCAGTTCCCCGTGAGTATGGGTCAGAAAAACACTGATTTTATGAACCTTGCCTGCCAGTTCATTCATAGCCTCATCGTACATGGCCAGGAACCCCGGCTTGTACAGGGGCGGATCGATGACAAGCATCTCTCCTTCGGAGATCACAAAATAACAGTTGCTGTGTTCACTCCCCTCCACGGGCAGTTCGAGGCTGAAGATCAGCGGACAATCTGTCAGTTTTTTTAACATGACTCACCTCCTGCCCACTATTAAATGCATATACATACCTCTGGTGTTATAATTAAAGTCTAGCAAAAACAAAGCGTGAAAAAATCGGGGATTGCCCTCCCCTTGGATAAGAATTCTCCCTATGAAAAGCAAAATAAAAAGAGGCAAAGCCAATGGCTTTAACCTCTTATATACATTATTTTTTCAGTTTCTTCCGTTGCCTGAGCATCATGATGATCCAGACAGCCAGCGCTGCGCCGGAAAAGGCAAGTCCGGGGCCAAGTCCTTTCGGGAAGTAGGCCATCCTGATCTCGTGTTCACCAGCCGTTACCGGGATGCCCATGATCCCTTCACCGACCGGTTCAGGTACTTCCCTGCTGCCGTCGACAGTGATCTTCCATCCCAGGTCATAGGGGATGGACAGCATCAGCAGGCCGTCCTTTTTGGCATCCAATGTACCCTGAAGGCTCCGGGATGAAGCCTTATTAATGATCCACTGGCTGTCATCCAGCCTGTCATAAACTTCTTCGAAAACATCCTGATGCCATGCACACATCTGCAGTTTCACGCTGCCTGTCTCATGGTCATCATCAGGCGTGAACTCCAGGGTGATATCCGTATCCGGTCCGCACATGCCCAGATGAACGATATGGCCCAGCTTGTCACTGAAGGTTTCCGATTTTTCACCGCGCACCACCTTCAGATTCTTGCAGTGGGAAGCTTCAAAATACAGGTAGATATCCGCTGTATCCTCAAAGGACAGGTCAAAGATCATCTTGCCGTCAGCGTCGCCGGCCTTCTTATATTTCCACCTGTCTTCATCCGTTCCTGTGATCTCCAGATCTTCCGTCTCCGGATCCCAGACATAAACCGGAGTAAACAGATCTTCCCCTACATCCGCTGCCTGATGGGCAAAGTCATTCTGGACAGAAAAGGGTTCTCCCTCCACAAACCGCCAGTCTGAAAGCTGCCTGTCTGCGACAAAACCGACAGACAAGGGATAGCAGTTCTCGTAGATCTTGTGTTCCAGGATCTCATCGATCTCTGTCAGATTCTCCCCGGGCTGGCTCATTTCGCCCTTGCTGACGATATACCTGAAGCCCAGAATGGCATCGGTCAGCGGAGTCGCGCCCTTGTAGCTGAACTTGTTGCCGGCATTGAAGAAACCCAAGGCGCCGACAAATTTTTCCAGGCGGTCATCATTGGTCGACGAGAAATAGGACAGGCCATTGAAATGATACCTCATGATATCATCACGGCCCTGCATCTGGGCGATCTCCATCCGGTAAAAGGTCTCGTCCCCGGGATCATAAGCTTTCCGGATCTGACGCATGGCCGCATCATGAGACATATAGCTGGTCCGGGTCACGCTGCCGTTCATGCAGAGTCCGTAGATGCCATTCGCCGCCAGCTCTGCAGTCATCAGAAGCAGCAGCAGGTGAACCGGATACAGACGGTGCCCCTTAATATTCAGATGCCATTCCTTTTTATGAGCGATCAGAAGGACGGCATAGACTGCCAGCAGGATCCCGCTGACGATCAGGGTATAGACCGGCAGTTTCTTATCAGGAACCAGGATCCCGGCCGCAAAGAGTTCTGCGCCTGCTGCAAAAACGCCTGCATACACAGGCATCCGGATATCCCTGAGAGATCTGAAAACATCCCAGGCCAGCTGCACCATCAGGAAAATATAGATAAAAGAAAATCTTCCCGGCAGGTTATTGGGAAAATGAAAGCCGTGCCAGACATAATCCAGGACATTGACATTGGTGCTGATCATCAGGAAAGCTGTCAAGGCGATGCGCACCAGCTTTTCATCCCATTTAAAGTGCCTGGAAAACAGGAAAAATGCTGCCAGGAGTGCAACGGCCAGTCCGCAGTAGATGTTGGGCGCACCGGTCAGCTGGGTCGGTTCCACCAAGGCAAAGTGCTGCCTGAAGACCTCCAGGAAATTCCGGTACAGTTCCCATCCCGAAGGCGGACTGCCCTGGGAAGCATTGGTCATGGCAAAGTATGTCGGGAGCAGCGTCACCGCTGCCAGACCGCCCCCGATCAGTGAACAGAAAGCAAAACGCAGCCCGTCACCGAAAAAGGCTTTCGCGCCGAAACGTCTTTTTGTGAACCAGTAGACCAGGACATAGAGCACCAGGAAGATGCAGATCATGATGCCGATATAGTAATTGCAGAAGATGGCCAGACCAAGAGTGATGGTATAGATCCTTCCGTCCCTGTCATCGATCAGCTTTTCAAGACCGAGGATAATCAGCGGGAAGAGGGCGAAGCTGTCCAGCCACATCACGTTCCAGTTATAGGCCACCGAAAAGCCGCCAAGGGCATAAAAATCCGCAAAGATGACCGCAGCATAGTCAGATCTGTCATTTCTGCGTCTCAGATAAAGATACATGGCCAGGCCTGCCAGACCGATCTTCAGTACGATCAGTGTCTCAAAGGCTTCGACCATACAGTTATCCGGAAACAAAGCCACCAGGATATTTAAGGGACTGGCCAGATAGTAGGCTCCGGCCGCCACAAAATTAAATCCCAGGCTGCCATGCCAGGAATACAGGATACTGTCCCCGTGCCAGATCTTGTCATGCAGTTCCGAAAGGAAAGGCACATACTGGTGATAGGAATCGATGATCATCGCACCCTGGTCCCCATAGGGAGCAATGCCCAGTGCAAGATATGCTATAAGAAATATAACGACCGGGATCAGGAAAGACAGCAGCATGCACATCCTCCGGATATACCGGTCCTGATCTGCCGGAGATCTCCGGCTTATCATTTTAATCATTAAACTTTTCACACACCTTCAAAGCTTCAATGGTCCTGTCAACAGACGCGCCAAAAGCGCAGTCTGAGACATCGACGGCCACATCGGCATATTTTTCATAAAGCGGCACCCGTTCATCATAAAGGTCCTTCAGAGTTTCCCCCTTACGGATCACAACGCCGCGTTTTTTCAGGCTTCCCAGCCGGTCTTTGATGGTCTCAAAATCAGCCTTCAGATAAATGATCACATCTTCCGCCTTCATCTTCTCCAGGGCTTCATCGCAATAACAGACGCTGCCGCCGGTGGCGATCACTGTCCGGCTGGCTTCGATAGACATATTGACTTCATTTTCAATTTTTATAAAACCCTCGATGCCGTATTTTTCGATCAGATGCTCCAGGATATCCCCGTATTTACTCTGGATCAAAAGGTCTGCATCCAGGAACTGAAAACCCAGGATCTTGGCGATGACCACACCGGTGGAGCTTTTCCCGACCCCCGGCATGCCGATCAGGACAATGTTTTTCATCTTCTGCTTCCTCTTTTCAGGTATAGTAAGGCATTAACGATGGCAGCGGCCACATTGGACCCGCCCTTGCGCCCGGCAGCCACGATATAGGGGACGCCCGCCGTCATGATCAGTTCCTTGGCATAGACCACATTGACAAAGCCAACGGGTACACCGATGATCAGGGCCGGCCTGATCTGCTCATTTATGATCAGTTCATTAAGGGCGATCAGGGCTGTCGGCGCATTGCCGATGGCAAAGATCAGGGGGCTTCCTGCCTTCCCATAAAGCCTGGCCGCTTTCTCCATCGACGCCTGGGCCCGGGTCGTTCCGGCTGCCTTTGCCGCATCCGCCACATCAGGATCTGCCATAAAACAGTGAAGTTCAATGCCAAGATCCGCTGCAGCCTTCTTGTTGATCCCGGCCATGGCCATCTGCGTATCGGTGATGATCACCGGCTGCCTGTCAAATACTGTCAGGACATCAGGAACTGCATTTTCGGAGAAACGCAGATTGTCGGCATAATCAAAATCCGCTGTCGTGTGGATGACCCGTTTGATCACCGGTTCCTGCAGTGGATCAAAATGTCTTTCACCCAGTTCTTCAGAGATGATCGCCATGCTCCGGGCTTCGATCTCATCCGGCCGGACATACTCCGGCGCTGTCTTTATCGTCATTATATCATTCCTTCTTCCAGGATCCGGTAGATGGCCTCCATATCCATATGGGCACGCAAGGTATCAGCCAGCAGATCATACTGGGTTTCCTTAAAGGCCCGGTCATCGACAAAGCGCATGGGCACATCTTCAAGTCCCTTTTGTTTCATCAGCAGGCGGATCATAGCCTCCTGCATCTCCTTTTTGTCAAATAATCCGTGGACGTAGGTTCCTGCAACGTTCTGCGAGCAGCAGCCATCAGGCTTCAGGCCGCTGCTTTCCGCTCCGTTTACGGGCTGCAAAACCGAAAATCGTTCAGCGTCCGGTTCATACACCGTATTGCCCATGTGGATCTCGTAGCCGGTAAAGGGCGTTCCCGAAATCTCTCTCATCAGACCGCCTGCCTGAAGGGTTCCATTGACCTGGGTCCGGGTTTTTTCAGCAGAAAATACCGTGGCAAAGGGCAGCAGCCCCATGCCTGTAAGCCGGCCGCCGCCTTCAGCACCGTCCGGATCCGACAGCTGACGGCCCAGCATCTGAAAGCCCCCGCAGATGCCAAGGATCATCGTACCGGCGGCAGCTGCCTTTTTGATCAGGGCTTCAAAGCCGCTGCTTCTGAGCCACACAAGGTCGTCCATGGTATTTTTCGTTCCCGGCAGGATGACCAGATCCGGAGACCCCAGCTTTGCCGGATCACTTACATAGCGGAGCAAAACGCCTGATATCCGTTCCAGGGGATTAAAATCCGTAAAATTGGATATCCTGGGAAGCCGGATCACGGCGATGTCCAGAAGGGCATGGCCTTTCTCTCTGCCGCCGCCTTCAAGACGAGGCGCCAGGCTGTCCTCATCATCCACATCGATATCCATGTAGGGCACGACGCCGACAACCGGTACCGGCGTATAATCTTTCAGCATATCGATTCCCGGATCCAGGATCTTCTGGTCGCCCCGGAACTTGTTGATGATCAATCCTTTGACCATCTGCTGCTCTTCCGGTTCCAGAAGCAGCATGGTTCCGGCCAGCTGGGCAAAAACGCCGCCCCGGTCGATATCCCCGGCCAGAAGTACCGGTGCCCCGATCATCCTGGCAAGTCCCATATTGACGATGTCTTCCGATTTCAGGTTGATCTCCGCCGGAGAACCGGCGCCCTCAACCACGATAATATCATATTCCCGGGCCAATGTCCTGTATGCATATAAAATCTCCGGTACCAGAGACTGTTTATATCTGAAATAATCCACCGCCGACATGTTGGTCCTTACCTGGCCGTTAACAATGACCTGGGACCCCACATCGGAGGTTGGCTTTAAGAGGACCGGATTCATCAGGACCGATGGCTCGATACCTGCGGCCTCCGCCTGCATGACCTGGGCCCGGCCCATCTCCAGTCCTTCAGAAGTAATGAAGGAGTTGAGAGCCATGTTCTGTGACTTAAAAGGCGCGACCCGAAAGCCGTCCTGCCTGAAGATCCGGCACAGGCCTGCCGCCAGCAGACTCTTTCCGGCACCTGACATGGTGCCCTGGATCATAATCACTTTGGCCATATGTCCCTCTCCTTAGATTTGTGACAGCAGGATGATCATCAGCAGGATCAGGACCCGCACCGTCATACACATGATCAATGTCAGCAGGGATACCGCCAGCATCAGCCGGTTTGCCCTGATGATGTCTGCGGGCACGATCTCCCGCATTGCATCGCCGATAAAAGGCTTTTTGTGAAGCTCTCCGAAATACCATGCGTCCCCGGCCAGCTGAAGCCTGAGCGCCCCTGCGCATGCTGCTTCTGTCTGGGCTGAATTCGGACTGGCATGCTTTCTCCGGTCACGCTTGTAGATCTTCCAGGCATTTTTCCCATCATAGCCCAGAAGACCCGCGCAAAGTACCATGAGCAGGCCTGACAGTCTGGCCGGAATAAAGTTCAGGATATCATCCAGCTTTGCCGCTGCCCTGCCGAAATCCATGTACTTTTCATTTTTATAACCCACCATGGAATCCATGGTATTGACTGCCTTGTAAAAGAAGGCACCCGGTGCACCGAAGATGGCCATGAAGATGAGGGGGGCGATCACCCCGTCAGAGGTATTCTCTGCCACCGTCTCCACTGCAGCCCGCAGGATACCGGCCATATCAAGGCGTGCCGTATCTCTGCCGACGATCATGGAAACTGCCTTCCTGGCCCCTTCCTCGTCGCCGACTGCTGCAGCCTTGTAAACCTTCATACTCTCTGATCTTAAAGATCCTGCTGCCAGCAACTGATAGCAGAAAAGCATTTCTACGATGATCCCCGGCCAGATGCCGATGAGATAAAGGACTTTTAAAAGCAGCAGCGGGGTCAGTGTTGACACTGCTGTCACGATCAGGACCAGACGAAGGCCCTGCCTTCTCTGCCGGGATCCCGTCACGGTATGCCCGCCGTCAGTCAGCCTGAGTTTTTTTGTCAAAGCGCTGATCAGATTGCCCATCAGCCTTACCGGATGCCAGATATATACCGGGTCCCCCAGCAGAAGATCCAGGAAAAACCCGGCTGTTACTGCAAAAACGATATTCAAAATGTGCCTCCGTCTTCGATGAGCTTTATGCCTGTCAGCTGCTTTCTGCCCTTATGCCAGGCATCCGGATCGAATTCCGAGGCAAAGCCCAGGCCGTTTGGCGCCTGCCACTCAAAATAATCCCGGTGAGGCTCTGAATAGCGGTCCAGGATCGCCATGATGCTGCCGCCGTGGCAGATGAGCACTGCCGGCAGATCTTCATCAGGACTTAACTGCTTAAGCATCCGTTCAAAGGCATCTCCGATACGATCACTGAAATCGTCCATACTCTCCCCGCCCGGAAATCCCGATGTGCCGCCGCTGTCGATCCATTCCTGATAGACCGGATAGCCATTCATCTCTTCATAGTTTTTATATTCAAATTCCCCGAAATCGCATTCCTGCATGCCGGGGATGACGACCTGCGCCGCCTCCGGAAAAAGGATCCGGGCCGTTTCTCTGCAGCGGATCATGGGACTGACGAAAACCTTCTTCACATCCGGATAAAGGGCAGATGTCTTCAGTTCCTTCAGTTCATTTTTGCCCGCATCGCAGAGCGGTTCATCCACAGTCCCTACATAGCGGTGCTCTGTGTTTCCCCTGGTCTTTCCGTGACGGATCAGCCATATTTGTTGTTTCATCAGAAATCCTCAATTCTTATTTTATCTCCTGCCCGATCCCGCAGGTCACCAGATAGACCTCATCAGCCCTGGCGGCAATATCACAGCAGAGTCTTCCATGAACTTCCCGCCACTTGTTTTCTGCCGGGTCCATGGGAACAATGCCGCTGCCGATCATATCGGAGATCAGAATGATATCCGGATTCCTCCCGATCATCTCCTGAATATATGCCGCTGGATCCTCTCCTGCCTCAAGTTTCTCTTTTACAAGTAAATGCAGCTGGTCGAGGATCTCAGTCCCCGGCCATTTATTCCTTACAAAATCAGCTTTGCCCTGAAAGGCACCGCCTGTCACAAATATCATTTTCCCTCGCCTCACTTAAGCCGGAATCAGCAGACAGACTGCTGCAGCTGCCAGCAGGATAAAGAGTTCGCATTCCTGCAAAAACCAGCCGGCCAGATCGCCGGTCGTGCCGCCGAATTCATTCATTGCCACGCGTCTGTAGCGCCATAGTGCCAGCATTGCTCCGCATGCCGCCGCAAGAGCCGGCACCGGTGCCTCATAGGCCATAAAAAGTACAGCGGCCAGCGACCATACAGCCAAAACCAGTGTCGCGGTCTTTTTCTGGGATGGTTTTGTAAAAGATGCCAGCATCCCGTTCTTCCTGGCTCCGGGCATCGTGATCGCCGTGAGGCCGCTGAGGGCCCTTGACAAGACACATCCCGCACATACGGCAAGCATCACAGGCATCTGATTAATAGCAGCCCATGCGCCGAGAGTCAGGACAATGCAGACGGCCAGATGAATGACGGCAAATGAACCGATATGCGGGTCTTTTAAGATCTCCAGTTTCCGCTCCCTGTCTGCCATCGAGCTGCGGGCATCCGCCGTATCCATAAAGCCATCCAGGTGGATGCCGCCGGTAAGGAGGATGGGCAGCGCCGTCATCACCGCAGCGCGGACCAGGCTGCCGGCCCCCAGCCGTTCAAGCAGGGCAAAGGCCGCGGCCATGACCACCCCGATTACCAGGCCGACCAACGGGAACCAGCAGAACACATAGCGCATGTTCTCCTCACGCCAGTCAGCTCTGGGCATCGGAAATCTTGAAAACATGGAAAATGCAATAATAAGGGACTGCATCTGTCACTCTCCTCTGCTCTCTTTGACCATCACCGGAATTCCGTATACTACACGTGTGACCTGGTCAGCCATCGCCGCCAGCCGGCGGTTTATCTCTGCCAGTGTCCGTCTGAAAGTTTCCGTATCTTCATCGTAAATGATCCCGTCTTCAAAGATGTCCAGAGTCACGACCAGCAGATGGCTGCTGCTTTCCTTCAGCCGGATGATTCCCTCAAGGACC
>JAEIGA010007494.1_pt1 | contig 16569 bp, 17 predicted proteins | sample 9270691 | NCBI WGS metagenome assembly JAEIGA01 (sample SAMN17057246, study PRJNA624740) | gut metagenome | biome: biome; isolation source: fecal sample | host: Bos grunniens | place: China: Xizang | collected 2019
GAATTGTGTTTTTTGCCCTCCCGTGCTATATTTATTCTGGATAAGTATCTGAGGAGCGAGGTGCTCGCCATGACCCCAGAGGAAAAAGCTCGGCAGTTGATCGACGCCCGTCTTGTGCAATCCGGCTGGGTCGTTCAGGATCTGAAAAAAGTGAATCCTATGGCGTCGCTCGGCGTTGCGGTGAGGGAGTATCCCACCAGCACCAGGCCGGTCGATTATGCCCTTTTCGTCAATGGGAAGCCTGTAGGTGTGATCGAAGCGAAAAAGGACGAGTTGGGCGAGAACATTACCGTCGTCGAAGGGCAGTCCGGACGCTATGCCAAGTGTTGCGCAAAAAGCGGATAATGTTGATCTTTATAGGCAACTGCTCGACTTGAGTGCTCAGGCACTTGATTTGCAAGAAGAAAACGCAAGATTGAAGGCTGAAAATACTGAGCTGCGGAAAGGGAGAGAAATAGCATCCAAAATTTGCAGGCATCATAGTCCCTGGTACACCTTCGCCCGCCTTCTTACAGAGGATCCATCCTTTGAATTTCTCGGCTCGGATGATAGATGCCGCAATGGAATCCTGATTTGCTGCCACCACTGCGGCCGATTCTTCGTCCGTAATTCCAAGCATCAGCAGTACTGCGATTGTCCGGAATGTCAGAAAGCCAGGAATGCAAAGAATCAGAGGGATTTCCGAAAAAGGAAGGCCATTGAAAAGGCACAGGCTGGGAAGGGGGAATAAAGCATTGTGAGAAAGAACCAATGCTATTTTTGCCGTATTATCCACCTAATACCCCAGTATTTCTGGGTTTCTCAGTGATCAAGGCCGATCCCGGACGCTCCCGGGATCGGCCTTTTTGCTTTATTCGGATTTTGATGGCTTGATACAGAAACTGGGCTGGATGGGTTTATTCTGGGGCTTGTTGATTCTGTACGGCCTGATTCAACAGCTGCCGTGGATAAAGCGCGGCGGTTTTCCTATTTTCCCAGCATTTTGAGAAACTCCGGCAGCGCCAGCTCAAACTTCACGCCATACCAGTGATCGGGATCGCCCTGCGTGAGCTCGATGCATCTCAGGGTGTAGTCCGCGGCCAGCACGGCGGCTTCATAGGCGCCAAAGCCGTTTGCCAGCGCGCCGACAAACGCCGAAGCATAGACGTCGCCCGTGCCGTGGCAGCCTTTGGCGATCTTGCGGTGCTCGTAATAGCGTGTCAGATCACAATATCGCACGACTACGCCAGTCTTGTCCGGGGCGTAGCCCACACCGGTGAGTACGATCGTCTTTGCGCCCGCTGCCGAGAGCCGATCCAGCAATTCCGTGATATAGGTTCCGTCATAGCTCTCGCGGTATTCCATGCCGGTGAGGAAGCAGGCCTCGGTGATGTTAGGCAGGATGACGTCCGCGCCGAAGGCGAGCGCCTTCATGGCCTCGACATAGGCCGCGTCAAAGGCCGGATAGAGCCTGCCGTTATCCGCCATGGCCGGATCGACGATCCGCAAGGCGCCGGGCTTACGCAGCGTGTCAAAAGTGCTCTGAACATAGGCGATCTGCTCGGTCGAGCCGAGATAGCCGGTATAGATCGCATCAAAAGCGATTTTCTCTTTGAGCCAGTGCGCGGTGATCGCGGGGATATCCTCGGTGAGGTCTCGCACGGTAAAGCCCGAAAACCCCGCCGTGTGTGTGGAGAGCACCGCTGAGGGAAGGATGCAGGTCTCAATTCCAGCTGCTGAGAGAATCGGCAGCGCAACGGTCAGCGAGCACTGGCCGACACAGGAGATGTCCTGAATGGTCAGTATCTTCGGATAAGGCATTTCTATTTCAGCTCCTTGAATGTCAATCTGCAAAGAGCGGCGTGGAGAGATAGCGGTCTCCAGTGTCGGGCAGCAGGGCGACGATGGTCTTGCCCTTATTCTCCGGCCGCTTGGCCAGCTGGATCGCGGCCCAGACCGCGGCGCCCGAGGAGATGCCCACCAGCACGCCTTCCTTGCGTCCGACCAGCTTGCCGGCAGCAAAAGCGTCCTCGTTCTCGACGGCGATGATCTCGTCATATACGGCGGTGTTCAGCACCTCCGGCACGAAGCCCGCGCCGATGCCCTGGATCTTGTGCGCACCGGCCGTGCCCTTCGACAGCACGGGCGAGGAGGCTGGCTCGACGGCCACGACCTTGACGTTCGGATCCTGTTCTTTGAGATACTCGCCCACGCCGGTGATCGTGCCGCCCGTGCCGACGCCCGCGACGAAGATATCCACCTTCCCATCGGTGTCCTCCCAGATCTCTGGGCCGGTCGTGGCCTTGTGGATGGCGGGATTCGCGGGGTTGACGAACTGGCCGGGGATGAAAGCGTCTGGGATCTCCTTCGCGAGCTCATCGGCTTTGGCGATCGCACCCTTCATGCCCTTGGAGCCCTCGGTGAGCACGAGCTCCGCACCGTAGGCCTTCATAAGCTGACGGCGCTCGACGCTCATGGTCTCGGGCATGACGATGATGATGCGGTAGCCCCGGGCGGCCGCGACGGAGGCGAGGCCGATGCCGGTGTTGCCGGAGGTCGGCTCGACGAGCACGGAGCCGGGTTTGAGCAGCCCTTTTTCTTCGGCGTCGTCGATCATGGACTTGGCGATGCGGTCCTTCACGGAGCCGGCCGGGTTGAAGTATTCGAGCTTGGCGAGGATGCGGGCCTCAAGCTTCTCTTCCTTTTCAATGTTGCTCAGTTCAAGCAGCGGGGTCTTCCCGATCAGCTGATCGGCGGATGTAAAGATATTGGACATGGTATTACCCTCCTGAAAAAGTATAGTGTTTTTGTGTTGCCGGTCAAATCGTTCGGGGCCGACATCGCTTTGTCAGGAGTATCATGCTTCTTCCTTCTTTCCTATTCTTTTACGGTCGGTACAATGATCCTGCCGCTTCCCCCGCAATAGCGGGTGGTCAGCTCCACGATCCGCTGCGCGGTCTCATAGAGCAGCGCCTCGGACGTGGCCTCGTTGCCCTGAATGATATAGGCGATATTCCGCGCGTCCTCATCCACCTTGGTCTTCTCCACCTGCCGGATCTCCAGCCTGCACAGCACCTCGTTGGCGTCGTCGCAGTAGGAGTATTCATGAGGGGCAACGGGAAGAGGCGCTGTTTGCCCGATGGGCACAAAGCGCTCGCTCCCGTCGGTGAAGCGCAGCGTAAAATCCCCCTCCACCCGGTCGATGTTGTGCGCGCCGAGGGCGAGTCTGCTTTCAAGCGAGATCAGATTATAGATATCCACCGCCTGATTGATAAAGAACATGCCCTGATTCTTTTTCAGCAGCTTGATCAGATTCTCGCTGGCGGGGATATTCTTGCGGCGCTTCACGCCGGTCTTGTCATGCAGGAGGTTGAAGCCCTCCAGGATCGGGTCGGCGTGGATGTCCAGCTCCCTGTATTCCTCATAGAGCTCCTGCAGGCGCTGATCCCGATATGCTGCCCATTCCGGGTCCTCCCCGTGGTTGTCGACGCCGTATACCGCGGCAAAGAGGATCTTGACGCCAGCGTCCAGCACGGCGCGCTGCACATAGAATTCCATGGATGTGCTCCTGCTTTTCAGACAGCTTTCGAAGCTGCGAAGCCTTTTTCGAGATCCGCGATGATATCGTCGATGTGCTCGGTGCCGATGGACAGGCGGATCGTGTTGGGATGGATGTCCTGATCCTCCAGTTCCTCGACGGAGAGCTGGGAGTGCGTGGTCGTGGCCGGATGGATGACCAGACTCTTCACGTCCGCGACATTCGCCAGAAGAGAGAAGATCTCCAGCGCGTCGATGAAGGCGTGTGCCTCCTTCACGCCGCCCTTGATGTCAAAGGTGAAGATCGACGCGCCGCCGTTCGGGAAGTACTTCTCAAACAGCGCGTGATCCGGATGATCGGGCAGCGAGGGGTGGTTGACCTTCTCCACCTGCGGGTGCCCGGCGAGGAATTCGACGACCTTTTTGGTGTTCTCCGCATGGCGGTCGAGGCGCAGGGACAGGGTCTCCACGCCCTGCAGAAGCAGAAAAGCGTTGAAGGGAGAGATCGCCGCGCCAGTGTCGCGCAGGAGGATGGCCCGCAGATAGGTGATGAAGGCGGCGGGACCGGCCGCGTCCACGAAGGAGATGCCGTGATAGCTGGGATTCGCCTCCGCGATGGGCGCGAATTTGCCGCTGGCCTTCCAGTCGAACTTGCCGGAATCCACGACGATGCCGCCCAGAGTCGTGCCGTGGCCGCCGATGAACTTGGTGGCGGAGTGCAGGACGATGTCCGCGCCGTGCTCGATGGGGCGGATCAGATAGGGCGTGCCGAAGGTGTTGTCGATGGCGAGGGGGATGCCGTGCGCGTGGGCGATGGCCGCGATCGCGTCGATGTCGGGAATATCGGAGTTGGGATTGCCCAGGGTCTCCAGATAAACGGCCTTGGTGTTGGGCTGGATGGCGGCCTCGAGCTCCGCAAGGTTGTGCGCGTCCACGAAGCTCGTCTCGATGCCGTAGAGCGGCAGGGTGTGGGCAAGCAGGTTATAGCTGCCGCCGTAGATCGTCTTCTGCGAGACAATATGGTCGCCCTTCTGCGCCAGCGCCAGGATCGTATAGGTCACCGCGGAGGCGCCGGAGGCCAGGGCCAGCGCGCCAACGCCGCCCTCCAGCGCGGCGATGCGCTTTTCCAGCACGTCCTGGGTGGAGTTGGTGAGTCTGCCGTAGATGTTGCCCGCGTCCGTCAGATTGAAGCGCGCCGCCGCGTGGGCAGAGTTGTGGAACACATAGGACGTGGTCTGGTAAATGGGGACGGCACGGGCGTCGGTGGCGGGGTCGGCCTGCTCCTGGCCGACATGGAGCTGTAGCGTTTCGAATTTATAGTTGGACATGATATGTACCTCTATTTCATAAAATTATCCGCTGTTTCATACCCGGTCAAAGCCCAGCGGAGAGGGTCTGATCGGGAGAGAAGGAATAAGGTCATCGGTCGATGAAGCCGTGCGTACACGCCTTCGTGCCCTCACGCCCTTATTCCGATGTCATTCGTCCGAAGCGGAAATTGTGCCGGACCAGATTGGGAAACCGATTTTTCACAGAAGCACATCCTTTTCACGCAACAAAAAAAACCGGGGAGCCCCATGGGGCCCCCCGGAAAAAGAGAGATTCCTCGGAGAACTCATGTGGGCATGACGAATCGCACGCGCATCTCACAGCGCATGTCACAACACATCATGCCGTTGAAGTTCAGCTGACGCATGGAAGTTCCTCCAGAAAGAAAAACCTATCAAGATGATATGTTTATAGCACAAGACTCCGGCTTTGTCAAGCGGGAGTCGTTTTTTTAGAGCAGGCCCGTTGCCTCCATGGCCTGTCTGAGGTCTGCGATGATGTCCTCCACATCCTCAAGGCCCACGGAGAAACGGAGAAAGCCCCTGCGGAACTTTTCCGGGTACAGCATGATCCGCTCGTCGTAGCTCGGCTGCGGAAAGATCAGACTCTCGTCATGGCCCAGCGACACCGCGAAGGTCACCACCTTCAGCGCGGCACAGAAACGCTCCACGGTCTTGTCGTCCGTATCGAGGCCGAAGGAGATCACGCCGCCGAAGCCGTTTTTCATCTGCCTTTTGGCGAGCTCATGGCCGGTATTGCTCCGCAGGCCGGGGTAAGAGACGAAGGTGACGCAGGGCAGCGTCTCCAGCCACTCCGCGATCGCCTGCGAGGATTCGTTGACGCGCTGCATGCGCAACGGGAAGGTCACGGCGCCGCGGAAGATCTGCCAGGCGTTGAAGGGGCTGATCACCGCGCCCACGTTGACCTGGGCCTCATAGCGGATGCGGTCCATCGTCTCCAAATCATTGGAGACGATCGCGCCTCCCTGGGCGTCGCCGTGGCCGTTGAGATATTTGGTCAGCGCGTCCACCGCGAAGTCCGCGCCCAGCTCCAGCGGCCTCTGGTTCAGCGGCGAGGCAAAGGTGTTGTCCACCGACAGCAGCGCCCCGTTTTTGTGTGCGATCTCCGCAATGGCGGCGATATCCGTCACGCCCACGGTGGGATTGTCCGGCGTCTCGATGTGCACAAGTTTTGTCCCTGGCGTGACGGCCGCTCTGACCGCGTCGAGATCCGTCATGTCCACCATGATGGTCTCCACGCCGAACTTGCGGTTGAAGAGCTCATGGAACATGCGGTAGACCGCCATGTAGCTGACCTTCGGATATACGACGCGGTCCCCCGACTGCAGCAATGTCCAGAACAGGGCGTGAAGCGCCCCCACGCCGCTGGCCAGGACGATGGCGTCCTGCGCGCCGTAAAGCGCCGCGAGCTTTTCCTCCAGCCAGTGCTGATTGGCGTTGCCGTTGCGGGCGTACATCAGCAGATCCGTGGAGGAATAGTTCACCTTGGACAGATCGTCCGGCAGCTTATAGCTGTTGGCCATGTGCAGCGGACGCCGGACCGCACCGGTCTCCGCGTCATAATCGGTGCCCGTATGGATCGCCTGCGTGGCAAGGCCATAGCCCTCGTATCTGTTTTCTTTTTTTGCCATGTTTGTTCCCCCAATCTATTGTTTTCCCCAGCGGGAAAAGACTTCCTTCGCGCCTGCGAGCGTGTCATAGGAGATCATGATGCTCTCCGCGGTTTCCACGCGCACAGAGGCCGGGATCGGCCAGGGATTGCAGCCGCCGCGCCCTTCCAGACCCACCTGTTCCGCAGTGAAGCGGAACCCGCAGTTCTGGCACACCAGCTCTTTCTCTTCGGCCACATAGTAACCTCTGCCGGAGCTGAAACAGGACTGGCAGGTATTGAACGCTGTGCGGACCTCCCCGCCGGCGGTGCGGATCGCCAGCACCTCTATTTCCGTACCGTCCACAACGACCGGATAAAAACTGGCGGTCTCGGTGACAGAAGACAGAGGGATCGTAAGCGCTTCCGTTTCCGAAAGATTTTTCGTCTGCCCGTTCTGGGGAACGAGCAGGAGTGCAAGGGCAGCGAACAGAACGACGGCCGCCGCTGCGGGCAGCGCAAACCTCCCGAATGATTTCGGCTTTTGAGCTTTTGCCATAGTTTCTCTCCTATTCTGTGACCGTGATGGTTCCCCGGATCATGCCCATCCAGCAGCTGTAGGGGATCGTGCCCGCCGTCTGCGGTGTGAATTCCAAAACATTTTCGCCCGGCTGAAAGCGCAGGCTGAGGTCAAGACCCGGGATCAAGAGGGTATGATTACAGCCGTTGATGCTCTCTGCTTCGGCATAGATGGTCCAGCGCACCGGCAGGCCCGCCCGTACCGTGATGTCCGGATAGCTTCCGCTTTCCAGCGTGCTGCGTACAAGCTGCACGCCATCTTGAATCTGAACGGAGCTGCCGGCATGCCGCGCCGGCGTGCCGTGAAGCGTCAGCACAAGTATAAGCGCTGCGGCCACCGCCAGACTCAAACCACGGCGCAGCGGTTTCCTGTCCGGGATCAGGCTGATCAGGCCAAGCGCAGAAAGCGCGAGCAGGATGGCCCAGAGCTGCGTGCGCCCGAGCATTCCCGTCAAAGCCGCACCCTGGGAGAGCATGGCGATGCCGAACACCGCCACCAGCACCGCCCCGACGGAGCTGACCGGCCCGGCAAAGCGCTGTCCCAGAAGCGTAACAAGGCCGCCGAGGCCGAGCATCAGGGGGACGGTGCCCAGGCTGAAGAAGAGCATGGACAGGGCACCGCTCAGGGGACTTCCGGAGCCCAGGGCAGCCAGCTGCATCGCCTGCAGCGGCCCGCAGGGCATCAGGCCGTTGAGCAGGCCGACCAAGAAGGGCAGTCGGCTGCCTGTCCGGAGTCTCGGCAGCGTCAGGCGCAGCCTCCTGAACGCGGGAAAGACGCCCAGCAGATTGATCCCGGCCAGCAGCATAAAGGCGCCGGCCAGGAGCTTGACCAAGCCCTGAAGCAGCGGAGAGACCGCGAAGGAGCCGCCGCCCAGCAGATAGCCCACCGTACCGAGGAGCGCGCCGATGACGGTATAGGACGCCACGCGTCCGGCATTGTAGAGCAGCGCCGCCCACTTCCCCCGTCCGGGCAGGCTCTGGGACAGGTTGATGCCGCCGCACATGGCGACACAGTGGACCGAGGTCAGCAGGCCCGTCACGAAAAACAGGCCGTAACTCATGCCGCTCTCACCCAAGTGCCGCGGGACCAGCCGGTTTAACAGTCCGACCCGATCTAGGATCACCGTCAGGCTCAGAATAATGACCAGCAGGCTCAGCGCACGGATCAGTTCCCCGAAGCTATCGGAGAGTTCATAGCCCAGGCCTTGGAGGATCGATTGAAGCTGCTCGCGATCCAGGGCCTTTTTGCTCTCGATCTCTGCGCATCCGGAGGCATAGTCCACCCGGACGGACTTCACGCCCTCCAGCTTCTTCAGTGCTGTTGTGATTCGTTTTTCACAGTTCGGGCAGTACATCCCCCGGATCTGAAAGCTCTGCTTCATCTTGAAATCTCTCCAGAAAGATGTGCATCTCACCGCCGGACTTGTATCCGGGGAAAGTGTCGATATGTACGGCGTGGATGGCGTTGAAAATACTGCGGTCGATGTTAGGATTGTCCTTGCGCAGCCTTCGGATCAGAATCTTCATCTCCTTGCGCTTGCTGCCGCCGGAATCGTCCTCCGGGAGAGAACAGTTCTCCGTAAAGCGGCAGGCGCACTGGATGAAGTCCAGTCCGTTATAGCGCTTCCATGCGAGGATGTCCTCCTCGTGAACACAGTAGAGAGGGCGGATCAGCGTCATGCCCGCGAAGTTTTGGCTGTGGAGCTTGGGCAGCATGGCCTGCAGCTGGGAGCCGTAAAACATGCTCATGAGCGTCGTCTCGATCACATCGCTCAGGTGATGGCCGAGCGCGATCTTGTTGCAGCCGTACTCCCTGGCCTTGCTGTAGAGATATCCGCGGCGCATCCGGGCACAGAGATAGCAGGGCGAGCCGCCAACCGTGGCCGTGACGTCAAAGATATCCGTATCGAAGATCTGAATGGGGATGTTCAGACGCTTCGCGTTGTCCTCGACCTTTTTACGGTTCTCCTCGTTGTAGCCCGGGTCCATCACAAGGAAGACCAGCTCAAAGGGCACGTCGCTGTGCCGCTGGAGCATCTGCAGGAGCTTGGCGTCGAGAAACGAGTCCTTCCCGCCGGAGATGCAGACCGCGATCCTGTCGCCCGCCTGGATCAGCTCATACTGCTTGACGGCGTTGATAAAGGGCCGCCAGATCGTTTTGCGGAACTTCTTGCTGATGCTCTGTTCCACAAGCTGGTATTTTTCCAATTCTCTGCTCATGCCTTCACCAGATCCTTTACGACTTCGCCCGCGATGATGAGTCCCACGACCGACGGGACAAACGCGACCGAGCCGGGGATATCCCGTCGGTCGGTACAGTGCCGCTTTGTTCCCGGCGGGCAGATACAGTTGGCGCGGCAGCTGATGCTCATGTCCTCCAGCGGACGGATGGGCTGTTCTTTGGAGTAGACGACCTTCAAATGCCGGACGCCGCGTTTTTTCAGCTCCCGCCGCATAACGCGCGCCAGCGGGCAGACGGAGGTCTGCGTGATGTCAGCCACCCGGAAGGCTGTGGGGTCCAGCTTGTTGCCGGCGCCCATGGAGCTGATGATCGGCGTCCCGGCTGCCTGAGCCGCCAGCACCAGCTGGATCTTCCCGCTGACGGTATCGATCGCGTCCACCACATAATCATACCCGGAAAAGTCGAATTCCGCCGCCGTCTCCGGCAGATAAAAGGTTTTCCAGCCGCGGACCGTACAGCGCGGGTTGATCTCCTTCACCCGTTCGGCGGCAACGTCCACCTTGTATTTCCCCACGGTTTTCCGGGTGGCGAGGATCTGTCGGTTGATGTTGGTCAGGCAGACCCTGTCGTCGTCGATCAGATCCAGCGCACCGATGCCGGACCTCGCCAGCGCTTCGACCGCATAGCCGCCCACGCCGCCGATCCCGAAGACAGCCACCCGGCAGCGGCTCAGCTTCTCCATCGCATCCTGGCCCAGCAAAAGCTGCGTCCGGGAAAATTCATTCAGCATTTTTCAGCGTCTCGTTCATGCTGCCCGTGCGATAGCCGCTCAGGTCCATGGTCACATAGGCGAAACCGTAGGATTTGAATGCCTCCGTGATCTCTTTCCGCAGAGACAGCAGCTTTTCAAATTCCTCCGGCTCCACCTCGATGCGGGCGAGCTTCCCGTGGATACGCACACGCACCTGATGAAACCCCCTGTCCAGAAGCAGCTGCTCCGCCCGGTCTACCATATGCAGTCTCTCCTCGCTGATGGTCTCCCCATAGACAAAGCGGGAGGACAGGCAGGCAAAGCTTTGCTTGTTCCAGGTCGGCAGACCCAGCTCCCTGGACAGCTCGCGAATCTCCGCCTTGCTCAGGCCGACTTGGCGCAGGGGGCTGAGCACGCCCAGCTCTTTGACCGCGGCAAGACCCGGACGGTAATCCCCGTTGTCATCCGTGTTGGAGCCCTCCGCCACGGCGTTCAGGCCCTCGCTGCGGGCGATCTGCCAGATCTTTTCAAAGAGCTCGTGCTTGCAGAGGTAGCAGCGGTTTTTCGGATTGTGCCGAAAGCCCTCGATTTCCAGCTCCTCCGAGCGCACAACGACGTGGCGGATCCCGTTTGTCTCACAGAAGTCCCGGGCCTCATTCAGTTCCCGCTCCGGGAAGGAGCAGGAGGAAGCCGTCACGGCAAGACAATGGTCTCCCAGCACGTCATGGGCAACCTTCAGCAGGAAGGTGGAGTCCACGCCGCCGGAAAAGGCGACGGCCAGACTGCCCTGCTCTTTCAGATATTCTTTCAGTTGATTCAGTTTTTTGTTCATAAGTACCTCAGATAAACAAACTCATATCCGACTGCTCGCCGGAGCCAAGGAATGTGGAGACGCCGCCCAGCTCGACCCCGTCGATCAGTTCCTCCTTCTTAATCCCCATGATGTCCATGGACATCTGGCAGGCCACCAGCCGCACGCCGTGTGAGCGGGCGCTTTCGATCAGATCTTCGAGCGAGCTGACGCCCTTCTCCTTCATGATGCCCCGGATCATTTTTGCGCCGAGGCCGCCCATGTTCATGCGGCTCAGCCCCAGCTTTTTCGTTCCCCTCGGCATCATAGAGCCGAACATACGCTCGATGAAGCTCTTGGCTACGCTGACCTTCTCCGGCCGCCGCAGGATGTTCAGGCCCCAGAAGGTGAAAAACATAGTCACTCTGCGCCCCATGGCTGCCGCTCCGTTTGCCATAATGAAGGCGGCTATGGTTTTATCCAGATCGCCGGAGAAAACCACAAAGGTCTTGTCGTTCTGCACGACGGCGGGATTTTGGATGGGCGAATCGGCTTTCTCGACCAGCGCTTCAATGAGCTCAGGCTTGACCTCCAGCTTCAGCAGCCTGTTGCCGGTCCTCTCGCACCACACCGCAATATCCGAGGCAAAGGCGTCCTCGGTCGCCTCGATCCGCAGTCTCTGTCCATTCGCCATGCCGCGCAGCGTGTCCGCGGTCTTTACGATCGGGCCGGGGCATTTGAGCCCCTTGGCATCCAGTGTGATCGGCTCCGCTTCTTCCAGCCATTTTTTCCAGGCCCGCCAGCCGCCGTCCAGATTAATGGCGTCATACCCCCAATCCTGCAGCTGTTCGGTGATCTCTGTGCTCAAAGAACCCTCCTGGCAGAATACATAGACCGGCTTATCCTTGGGCAGCTTCTCCAGTTCCTTGCCAATGTGGGAAAATGGGATGTTGACAGCACCCTCCAAAGCTCCAAGCAGCACCTGATCTGGCTCCCGCAGATCCAGAAGGGTAAGCGTGCTTCGATCCAGCTTGGCAAACTCTTCAGCGGAGATATGTTTGATCTCATCCATATCGTGTTAGCTCTCCTATTCATAAAGTGACGGCCGTCTCAGGCCTGTATACGCCTTTTCCGAACGGCGCGTTGCCGCCCGTTCCGGTTCGAACTCACAGAGGAGCAGTTCTTCACCGCCGCCGGCCAAGGCCAGCAATTCGCCATCCGGACCGGCTACCAGCGATTCTCCAGAAAAAAGCATGGCGTCCTCTTGACCGACCCGATTGCACATGGCCACAAACACACTGTTTTGAAATGCCTGCACACGGATTTCCCATTGAAACAGCTCTGACGGCTCGTCTTTGGTGTTTGCGGTAGGGATCAGAATCAGATCCGCTCCTTTCAGAGCATCCGTACGAATGCTTTCCGGATAATGCCGATCAAAACAGACGACGATCCCAATACGGCCCAGCTCCGTATCAAATACCTCGAAGCCTTCTTCCGATGGGGTATAGTAGTCCCGCTCGTAAAAACAAGGACACTGGGCAATATGAACCATCTTCTGCCGCCCGACGATCTGCCCAGTGCGATCGATCAAAAGGCTGGTGTCATAGCAGTTCCCGTTGTAGGTCAAATAGAAATTCGGTGACGCCCAGATTTGCGCATCCCGGCAGGCCTTACAAACGGCCTGCACAGCAGCCTCTCTCTCTTCCATCACGTAGGCCGAGACATCCCGCCCTGCATACTGCGGGAAAAAAGGCGTCAGCTGGATTTCCGGAAAACAGATCAGATCCGCACCGCTCTTCCCGGCATCCCGGATCAAGCACAGGCTTTTTTGAAGATTCTCCATCGGGTTTCCCGACATGGAGATCTGTGCCAAGGCAAGCTTCATCGTATACCCTCCTCCAACAGCAAGTCTTCTCTCTCGGCAACTCCGCGCTGTATACGGAAAGCGTGCAGCACTGGCTTTTCCTCCGCCAGAGACAGGATCAGATAACTGGCTGTCGGATCAAGCGCCAGGCGGATGTCCTCCGCTGAAGGCCGGCTGGGCGTTTCCGGATGGCTGTGCCAGTTGCCGAGCTGCTCCAGACTTTGAGCTCGCATGTCCAGGATCGCTTTCAGCTGCTCCTCCGGAGCGATGGAGAAATGGGTGGGAGAATGATCTGCATTTTCCAGAAGGTAGATCTTTTCCACCCAAGCCTCTTCGCCCCTGCTGTGCCCGGCCAGGAGACCGCAGGCTTCCTCAGGCAGACAGGCGCGGGCGTGAGAGAGCATCAGAAGATAGTCTGCTTTTTTCAGATGGATCATTTCAAATCACACTCTACCATGCCCTCATCGAAGGGTCGCATAATCGTCGGATGCTCTCCGCAGACCGGGCAGTCAGGATTGTCCGGCAATTGAATGACGTGCGCCTCCATATCCAGCGCGTCAAAGGTCAGCAGCCTCCCGATGAGAAGGTCGCCAACGCCGATGATATACTTAACCGCTTCCAGCGCCTGCATGCAGCCGATGACCCCGGCCATGGCGCCGATCACGCCGGCCTCACGGCAGGTTGGCACCGCATCCTTCGGAGGCGGCTGCCGGAACACGCAGCGATAGCAGGGACCCTTTCCGGGCACATAGGTCATCAGCTGGCCGTGAAAGCGGATGATCCCTGCATGACAGAATGGCTTGCCCGCCAGCACGCAGGCGTCATTAATGAGAAATTTAGCTGCAAAATTGTCCGTCCCGTCAATGACGAAATCATAGGGCTCGATCAGCTCCATGATGTTCTCCGCATTGACAAACAGGTGATGGGCGATCACCTGCACGTCCGGATTCAGCGCTTCCATGGTCTCCTTCGCAGAGTCCACCTTCGGCTTTCCCACGTCCGCAGTGGCATGCAGGATCTGTCGCTGAAGATTGGAGAGATCCACCTCATCCGCGTCTGCGATTCCGATGGTTCCCACCCCGGCCGCGGCCAGATACATGGCGGCGGGCGATCCGAGACCGCCGGCCCCGATGATGAGGACTTTCGCGTTCAGCAGCTTCTTCTGTCCTTTGAGCCCGACTTCTTTCAAGATGATATGCCGAGAATAGCGGTCCAGCTGTTTACTGCTCAGCGCCATCGCATCCGCCTCCCATAAAGTACAGGAATTCCACCGTATCGCCTTCCTTCAACGAAAAGCACTCACAACGCTCCATAGGAAGAAATACATTGTTGACCGCAACGGTCACATATTGGGGTGTCTCCACCTTCTGCTGTTCCATCAGCCGCATAACGGTAATCCCCTCCTCGACTTCTATTCTTTTTCCGGAAACATGAATAATCATCGCCTCAGATCCTTTCATTCCCTCTTGACAAAGGAAAACGATTGCAGTATAAACAAATAAACCTATCAAGTCAATAGGTTATACGAGGGGGGTTAATATGTTCAAGTCGAAGCTGCACAAAGAGAACAGCGCTGCTCTGCACATGTCTTTCAGCATGTGCATGTGTTGCTGCGCGCTCTTTGCTGCGCTCTCGCCTCGTACGGCCGCGCTCGGGTAAGCTGATTCGTCAGCGCGGAAAGAAAAGCCGGGAGACTCGCAAAGAGCCTCCCGGCATTTTTTTGCAAAGGAGAAGAGAAAAATGGAAGCAGTCATCGGAAAAATCCTGGGAGATCTGGGTACTTTCCTCTTCGGTCCGATCATGCTGGCGGTGTTTTTCGGCGTCGGCCTGTATTTCACCATCCGGCTGAAGGGCGTCCAGTTCACCCGCTTTAAAACCGCGTTTCGGGAAGTCGTCTGGAATGTCGGAAAGAAGACGGACGACGGCGTCGGGCAGATCAAGTCCTATAAGGCGCTGGCCACGGCGCTGTCCTCCTGCGTGGGCAACGGCAATATTGTGGGCGTGGCCTACGCCATCGCGGTGGGCGGTCCCGGCGCGATCTTCTGGATGTGGGTCGCGGCGCTCGGCGGCATGGCCACCAAGTTTGCTGAGATCGCCCTGGCGATGCACTTCCGCGTGCAGGACGAGGAAGGCAACTTCCGCGGCGGCGTGATGTACATTCTGACGCAGGGCATGAAGCAGAAGACGATCGCCAAGATCCTGGGCGGCGCCTTTGCGGTCTTTACCGTTTTCGTCTCTGTTGTCTCCTGCGGCGCGCTGCAGGTCAACACCATCGGCAGCGCGGTCAGCGGACTTGCTGGCGGCAGCGCCGTGATCCCTTGGGTCGTCGCGATTCTGATTCTGATCGTCGACGGGCTGGTCATCTTCGGCGGTGTGAGGAAGATCGCCGATGTGACGACCTATCTCACGCCCATCATGGCGATCATCTATCTGAGCTTTGGTCTGATTATTCTGATTATGAACATCACGCTCATCCCTCAGGCGCTGTGGTTCATCGTCAAGTCCGCCTTTACCGGCGATGCGGTGATCGGCGGCCTGGCGGGGGCCACGATGGCCGTTGCCATCCGGCGCGGCGTCCAGCGCGGCATCTTCTCCAACGAGGCCGGCACCGGCTCCTCGGCCATGGTGCACGCCACGGCCAAGGTGGACGTCCCGGTCAAGCAGGCGCTCTACGGCATCATTGAGGTCTTCTTTGACACCTTCGTGATCTGCACCTTCACCGCGCTCATCATCATGGTCAGCGGCGTCTGGAACAGCGGCGTCACGGACGGCACCGTGCTGGCCGCGACGGCCTTCCGCCAGAATCTCGGCGGCGTCGGGCAGGTTGTTATCGTCATCTCGCTGATTCTGTTCTGCCTGTCCACTGTCCTCGGCTGGTACACCTACGGCGAGTCCGCCTTTGCCTTCCTCTTCGGCGCGCGCAGGGTGAAGATCTACCGGGTGCTGCATATGTTCCTCTGCGCGGCCGGCGCGCTGATCAGCGTGCAGCTCCTCTGGGATGCGGCGGACGTCTGCAACGGGCTCATGGCCATCCCGAACCTCTTCTCCCTGATCCTGTTCGGCGGAATCATCGTCAAGGACACGAAGGACTTCTTCACGTCCTATGATAAAGAGCACGCGGAAAAGACGTGATGCGCGCCCTGATCGCCATGAGCGGCGGCGTGGACAGCTCCGTCGCTGCGCTGCTGATGAAAGAAGCGGGATACGACTGTGCGGGCGCGACGATGCGACTGTATCGTCCCGCGGCCTTTCAGGCCGAAAGTCCCAGGAGCTGCTGCTCCGACCAGGATGAGGACGATGCCGCCTTCGTCTGCCACCAGTTGGGTATCCCGCATGAGCCGATTTGCTTTTCCAAGCTTTTTGAGCAGCAGGTCATCGGGAAGTTCATCTGGGAATACGAGGCCGGGCGGACGCCCAACCCCTGTGTCGACTGCAACCGTTATATGAAGTTCGACGCGCTGCTCGACCACGCGTTCCGGGAGGGCTTCGACTGCGTCGTGACCGGGCACTATGCCCGCATTGGGTACAATGAAGCCTCCGGGCGCTGGCAGCTCCGCAAGGGGCTGGACGAGAGCAAGGATCAGAGCTATGTCCTGTACATGCTCACGCAGGAGCAGCTTGCCCATATCCGTCTCCCGCTCGGCGGCCTGCGAAAGAGCGGGGTTCGGCGCATCGCAGAGGAGCGCGGACTTGTCAGCGCTGAAAAGCGCGAGAGCCAGGATATCTGTTTCATCCCCGACGGCGACTTTCTCGACGGGAACGGCCGCGTCGTCGGCAGGCACCGCGGCGCCCTGCGCTATACCCCCGGCCAGCGCCGCGGTCTGGAGCTGCCCATGGGCGAGCGTGTGTACGTCGTGGAGAAGGACATGGCGCGCAATACCGTGACCGTCGGACCGGAGAGCGCGCTATATCGTCGTAAGCTGATTGCGGCGGAGGTTAACTGGCTGTCC